>Ga0154874_134_pt2 | contig 24184 bp, 23 predicted proteins | sample Rifle2008BG19ft_FD_105846 | JGI IMG/M metagenome (GOLD analysis project Ga0154874, IMG submission 105846) | candidate division Zixibacteria bacterium RBG_19FT_COMBO_42_43
CAAAAGTAGCTTCTCTGATTTTTACTAAAATATTTCCGACGACATTTAAATTCTTATTATCCCATTCAATTTTTGAAGCTGCCACTTTTAAATAAGTTTTGTCTTCCCTGACATCCGGGTCAGCTGCAATTTGACCGGTTAGCAAAATCGGTTTACCCAAATCCCCAAAATTAGAGATATGGTTCAAAGGAAAATCTCTGGTTTTAAGCTCATACCTCCAGAAACCGGCTAAGAATAGACAAAAAAGCAGCAGGTAATCGAGTCCTTTTGATTTTTTGAAGTAAAGATAAATTGAGCCAATTAGACTCAAGAGCAGAATTCCCAGAAGCAAAAATGAGGGAACGTCAAAATTATCTCCTACTAATATTCCTAAAATGAAACAGACAACAGCAATTAAAGCCGGATATTTCACCTTATTGGGAGCGGCGTTTGAGTAAGTTTAGCACTGTTTTCAACTCTTTTATCCGTAAGATTGTGGCTAGAAATAAGAAACTGCCGGTAGCGAGGAGAAATATAATTATTATTTGACCAAGCTTTAGAAGAAAACTGGCCCGGCTTAAATCCAAACCCCATAAATCTAAATAAAGCCATAGGGCAACCCCCATTCCCAAGGAAGCCAAAAGAACTTTGAGAAAATCCAGCTTCAGGAAAGAAAAATCCATCGGTCCGGCTTTTCGGTTCAAATAATAAAACAACAGCGAAAGATTGACTATGGCTGAAACTGAAGTTGCCAGAGCCAGTCCCCTGAAACCCAGTGGATTCATGAGAGCTAAATTTAAAATGATATTACAAGCCACCGCTACCACGCTTATTTTTACCGGGGTTTTGGCATCTTTTAGTGAATAAAAAAAGGAAACCGCCACTCTGACCGAAGCGTAGGCGAAAAGCCCGATGGCATACAAAGCCAGGGCTTGGGAAGTATTGATGGTATCCAGATAGGAAAATTTGCCATACTGATATAAAATGGCAATTATCGGCTTACTGGCTATAATTAGAAAAATGGTGGAGGGAATGGTGTAGAAAAATACCAGCTTCACAGAGGAGTAAAAAGTATCCAGCATCTCTTTGGTCTGATTGCGAGCCGCTAAAAGTGATAAGGAAGGCAGACTGACGGTGGCGATAGCAACTCCAAATACACCTAATGGAAAATGCATTAAACGGAAACTGTAATTCAAATAAGCAATCGAACCCTGGGGAAGAAATGAGGCAATCAAAGTATTCACAAAGATATTGATTTGGGTGGAAGCCAAACCCAAAGTAGCCGGAGTCATCAGTAAAAAAATCTTCTTCAATTCCGGGTCTCTGAAATCCAAAACCCACTGATAATGGTATCCCTCTCTTTTTAAGCTGGGATATTGAATTAGAAACTGGCCGATGCTTCCTAAAACCGCTCCGATGGCCATGCCTAAAATAGGAGGGTCAAAGAAGGGACAAACCAAAAATCCAGCCAGAATCATGCCTAAATTAAGCATCACCGGCGCAAAAGCTGGAAGCGCAAATTTCCCCAGGGAATTTAATACCCCCATTACCAAAGCGGCTAAAGCTATGAAAAGCAAAAAAGGGAACATTATTCTGGTCAGGGTGGTAGTTAATTCTGATTTTCCCGGGACTTTATCAAAACCAGGTGCAATTAGCTGAACAATCAGAGGAGAAATAATTATTCCAATTACTACAATCAGACCTGCTGTAACCAAAAGAGAATTGGCCACTAAATTTACCAATCTCCAGGCCTTTTCTTTACTTTGGTTAGTCAGATTTTCAGTGAAAACCGGAACGAAGGCACTGGATAAAACCCCTTCGGCGAATAAATCTCGCAATAAGTTGGGGATGCGGAAAGCGGCTACGAAGGCATCCGTTGCCAGGGAGGCGCCGAAAAAATAGGCAAAGGTCTGCTCCCGCATTAGACCGAAAACTCGAGAGACAGCCGTAGCCAGGCTGACCACTCCGGCTTTTCGGGCAAGTTTGTTTTCCGGCATATTTTTGATTGACAAACAAAGTAAAAATTTTATATTGATAAGTCAAATATTATGACAAACTGGAGGGAATTTGCCAACGCATAAATCAGCCGAAAAGGCCTTAAGGCAAAGTATCAGCAGAAATTTGCGCAACAAAGCGGTCAAATCCAAAGTCAGAACCATCATTAAAAAAGTAGAAACAGCCCGGGATAAGACCCAGGCCAAAGACCTGCTGAAGCAGACTTTTTCTTTGTTGGATAAAGCCGTTAAAAGAAATGTCATTCACTTCAATCGGGCCAGCCGCACCAAGTCCAGATTAACCAAACTAGTCAATCAGTTGGGTGCTACCAAAATTTGAGAATTTAGGAATTGATTTCTACCACAGTTCAGCTTATTTTTTCTCCCACTTTGATTTATCTCAGTCGTAATTTTTTGCCAATATTTTATCGGAAATTTTTTTAAAAATCTTAAAAAAAACTTGACAAAATTTGGGGCTTGTCTTATCTTTTTAAGCAAGATTTAATAAAAACGAAAGGAGGAGGATCAAATGGCTGAAGTGTGGTATCAAAAATGGATAGATAAAGTGCAAAGCCGCAAAGATAATCCCTTTACTCTGAAAGAATATGTGGAAATGTGCATCGACCTGGAAGCTCATGAAACGGACACTCACAACAAGTATGCGGCAGCCGCCAAAAAAGAAGGCAAAAATGATTTAGCTACAGTATTTGAGGATTTAGCAGGGGGAGAAGATTACTTCTCCGGTAAATTCGAAACCTTTTTGAAAGAATGGAGGTAATCAAATGTCAGGCATGGAATTAGCTGAAAAATTATTAAATTTACCCTTTGTCAAGGGTGTTACTGGTGATTCTGATTTCAATGTTAAGGCCGCTTTAGTGGTGGAGGATTTTGTGGCTACGGTTTGGTTCCCGGAACTGGCCAAGATGGCCTATACCGAAGGCAGAACCGAACTGGGCAAGCTATTTGAAAACGTCGGCAAGGGTGAGCAGGGACACGCTGATGCTCTGCGCAATGCCATGCAGAGGTTCAACATAAGCTAGAGTTTTTTTATGAAGTAATAAGGAGCAAGTAATGGGAAACTGTTACTTGCTCTTCTATTTGCTTTCTTTTATATTATAAGCGTATAAACAATAAATCAAAGGTTGGAGGAGGTGAAAAAATTATGAAGAAAGTTTTACTCGCAAGTTTTGGTTTGGTGGTTATGGTTGCTCTTTTAGCTTGGGCCGGTGGAGAACAAAAACCCCAGATGTCCATGGACCAGATGAAAGCCGAAATGTCCAAGTGTACCATGTGTAAAGAGATGTTACCTTACATGAACCAAGAATGGTGGATGGGAATGAAGCATGAGGTCCACAATCTGAAGAATGGAGCTCTTTTTATCCATGCTTACCCGACCGCTACGGAGAAGGAATTGGTAGATATTCATAAGATGTGTACTGCTATGGAAACTGCTGGCATGGGATTAGAGAAAATGACTGCTAAAGAGGCGCAAGGGAAACTTTGTCAGCATTGTCAGGAGTGGTTCAGTGTTATGAAGGATGGTGCTAAGGATGAGTGGGTTTTGACCAAGACCGGTTCGATTGGATTAGTTACCTCTGACAACCCCAAGACAGTGGCAAAGATTCACGTGATGGCGGACAAGGTACGACAGATGTTTGCCGGAACTCCGGAAAAGATGTAACTACCTGGTTTCAACTAACTTGAAAGAGGGTGCCAAAGGGTGCCCTCTTTTTTTATATGCAGCAAGTCGGAGGAGAAGGGGGTAAACCTTCTTTAAATAAAAAATTGATCAAATAAACTATATCAGATAAATTAATTTTTCCATTATTATTGGCGTCGCCGTCGCATTCTTCAGGTACTGGAGAAGGACCCTGTTTGAAAAGATAGTTTATCAAATAGATTATATCTTGAAGAGTAATCTGTCCGTTTCCATTAGGGTCTCCCCGCTTGGTTTCACTACATAGAACCGTTATCTGTACTGTTTCGCTGTCACAGCCAACAGTGTCGCATGCGATAAATGTCACATTATATGTACCGCTTTGGGTAAAGTCAGGGGTGAAGGTGAAAACGCCGGAGCCATTGCCGGAATCGTAGAAAGAAGAGTGGAGAGGGAGGTCAACGGCGGAAAGAGTGGGAATTGTCGGACAGCCTTTGTAAGCAGACACTCTAAAATTTAAGATTTCATTCTCATTCATCGTTTTAGTTGATATCAATTGGATAATTGAATGACCGAAAGGACAGGAGCTTGTATCGCGTAAAACATAATAAGGAACCAGACCATACCCTGATGTGTCTTCGTAGACTAACCCTTGTCCGGAAGGCAGGGTAAAGGTGTCCAAAACCATATAAATGGATGAGTCCCAGTTTGGCCCGGTAGTAAAATACATTGTGCAAAAGGTATCTGTTCCAGATAGAAGCCCTTGTGGTCGAAAGTAAAATGCATAAAACATGACTTCTCCTTTAGTCCTGTTAATGGAGGTGTCTCTCAGGTTTGCACTATCCATGTCTGGGTGAAAACGAACTGAATCTAATATGATATCTATTTGGGCTACCTTATAAGTAAGGGGTACAACAATACCATTTAATTTTTCATCGTGATAGCCACTGGCGACAACCTCAAAATGTGTATTCGGCTTCAACCAGAAGCTGACTCCCGTTACAAATAGAGAATCTCTAATTCCTGAGTCTTGAGAAAAAGCACTTTGAGTTAAAATAAATATAACAAAGACCACTATACAATATTTTAAACAGTTTTTATTCCCCATATTATTCTATGTTTAGTCAACTCAACCCCTTAGAGGTGACAGTAATATGAATTATCTCTTTTTACTATACTTAGGGTCTGCCAAATATACTGCAATCTTTACACCTGGTAATTCCCCGAACTTTCTACAACTTAGAATAACCAAAATATATCTTTTGCCCTGAAAGAAAAATTCTCTCTGTTCTCCGCTTGATACGGTTAAATATTTCGAATCTATTTTGAATGATTCGTATGGACTACTTAGATCAATTCGAGCCTCAAATGACGCTCTATTCTCAAAGACGCTATCAATCCCGCTACATTTGATTGAGACTGCTCCATTAAAGAGATAAATAGCATCTCCCTCATATAAAATAGTATCTTTTAAAATTAGATTAGGTTTGAGAAGAACCTTTAATGAGTCTTCAAGTTGGGTGGCTTGTGATTTGTAATATGATGCGAGTGTGCTATCTCGCTCAATAATTTTTTGTTGGTCTTTATTTCTTTGCTCTAAATTGTTAACCTTCTCATGCGAAATATCTTTACCAATTACATAAGCAAGACCCACTAAACCAACAAATAAAGTCGCCGATAGTAAATTGGACAGTTTTTGCCACCATTTAGTTTTAGGTTCATCCACTACATCTTTATTTTCAAACAAACTTTTTTATTATGTTGTAACAGGGCCTAGTCCTGTCACGCTTACCCGTCACGAGTAGCTCCTGACGGAACAGAAAAAAACTACTTCTGAGCCTCTTTAGCCGCCTTCTGGACAAAAGGTGCTAATAAATCAATCGGCACGGGGAAAATAATAGTTGAGTTCTTTTCCGTAGCTACTTCAGTTAAAGTCTGCATAAATCTCAACTGTAAAGCCATGGGATGAGTACCAATCACTTTGGCCGCCTCAGCTAATTTATGAGAAGCCTGTAATTCCCCTTCGGCGTGAATAACTTTGGATCTTCTTTCTCTTTCGGCCTCGGCCTGTTTGGCAATGGCTCTTTGCATCTCCTGAGGCAGGTCTACATTCTTAACTTCTACCACCGAAACTTTTATCCCCCAGGGTTCGGTCTGGGCATCGATTATTTTCTGCAGCTCCTGATTGATTTTTTCCCGATTGGAAAGCAAATCATCTAACTCTACCTGACCTAAGACCGACCTCAAAGTTGTTTGTGCTATCATGGAAGTGGCGTAAAGAAAATCTTCGACTGCCACGATGGCTTTGGAAGCATCTATTACTCTGAAATAAATTACCGCGTTGACCTTGACCGTGACATTATCTTTGGTAATTACATCCTGTGACGGAACGTCCATGGTAACTACCCGCAAGCTGACCTTTACCATTCTATCTACCACCGGAATCAGTAAAATCAAACCGGGACCTTTGGCGCCGATTAATCTTCCCAATCTGAAGATAATTCCTCTTTCATACTCTCTAAGAATTCGAATAGCATTGGCTAAAATAAATAACCCGATGATTATGACAGTCAGAACAGCCGGTGTAAACATCAATCCTCCTTGAGTAAGTGCTACTCTTTTAAGTTAACACAATTGTATCGTAAAATTAGGCTTTTACCACTTTTAAAGTCAAATTTTCCACCCCTATGACTTTTACCTTTTGGCCGGTTTCAATAGGGGCATCACTATATGCCTTCCACAGTTCTCCCTGGATGAAAACATAGCCATCCGGGTCGATTCTAGATTTGGTCAGGCCAATTTCTCCTATCAGCCCCTTGTCTCCGGTGGTTGGCTTTTTTCTTTGGGCCTTCAAACCCATTCCTACCGCAAAGATAAAAAATAACGCCACACTGAGAACAGTAACCAAGATTACCAATACTGAAATTTTCATATAAGGTGAAGGAGAGTTAATCAACATAAACGACCCTATCAACATAGAGATAACTCCCCCGATAGTCAAGGCCCCATGACTGGGTACCTTGACCTCCAGGATAAACAAAAGCAAAGCCAGCAAGATTAGTAAAAGGCCGGCTAAATTTATGGGTAAGCTTTGAAAAGCGAAGAAAGCCAGGATTAAACAGATGGCCCCCACAACCCCGGGTAAAATCGAGCCCGGATTGGAAAGCTCAAAGAAAATCCCCAGCATCCCTAAGTTCAAAAGAATATAGGCGATAGTTGGATTAGCAATAATGGCCAGAAGTTTATCTCTCCAGCTGATTTTAATGGTTCGGATCTCAGTGCCCTTGGTATTCAAAACCTTTTCCCCGACTGGCAAGCTGACCTTTTTGCCATCGCATTTTTCCAATAGTTCTCTTACGCTATTGACAACCAAGTCAATGACTTTTAATTTTAAGGCCTCGTATTCGGGAATCGATTCTGATTTTCTGACCGATTGTTCGGCCCACTGAATATTTCTACCCCTTTTAGCGGCAATGGATTTAACATAGGCCACCGCGTCTTTGGTGATTTTTTCCACCATGGTGGAGTCGATTTGCCCACCTAGGCTGACCGGATGAGCCGCACCGATATTGGTCCCCGGCGCCATTGCTGCGATATGAGCCGCCAGAGTTATGAAAACTCCAGCTGAGGCAGCTCTGGAGCCGCTGGGGGAAACATAAACGATTATGGGGACATCCGAGTTTAAAATCTCTTTGATGATAATTCTCATCGACTCATCTAAACCGCCCGGGGTGTTCAATTCGATGATTAGAGCTTCTGCTCCATCTTTGACCGAAGCTTTGATGGCATCTACTATAATTCTGCTGGAGACCGGCCCGATTACTCCATCTATTGTGATAATATTTACATGCTTCCCTTCTTCAGCGGTGTACAGTAAACTGGAAAGTAGCAGAGTGAAAAAGAAGCTGTAAATGCCTATTTTTTTAATGATTTTAAACATGCTTAATCCTTTACCTTATTTAATAAGTCATGCAGAAGAAGAAAAGTCAAGATGGTTTAATCCGATATCTCTAAAAAATCGTCATTATATACTATTTTTCCGTCCCACAAAGTAGCTAGAACCTCGGTTTTCAATATTTCATCTGGGGCAATTTTGAAAATATCTTTTGATAAAACCGCCATATCGGCCAATTTTCCGATTTCAAGCGAACCTTTGAGATTTTCTTCATAGCTGGCATAGGCAGCACCTTTAGTGTAGGCATAAACTGCCTGAGCAACTGATATTTTTTCTTTGGAATTCCAGGAATTGCCGCCATTTTCTCCTTTTCTGGTCACTGCAGCATATATCCCTTTCAACGGGTCAAAACCATACAAAGGCAAATCCGAGCCAAAAGCTAATCTGGTGCCGGAATCCAGCAAGGTTTTAAAAACATAAGCCTGCTGACTTCTCTTTCCCCAGTATTTTTCCGCCATAACCCGATCTGATGGACAATGAATCGGTTGCATGGAAGCAATTATATCTAATTGGGCAAATCTTCTGATATCTCTCGGGTCTAAGACCTGAGCGTGCTCAATCCGGTGTCTTAGATTTTTATTATGATTGCCTTTTTCAATGGCGTTCAGAGCTTGATGATTGGCTTTATCCCCGATGGCATGGATGGCTACAGATAGGTGGTTCTGGGAGGCTTTTTTCACAGATTCTAACAAATCTTTTTGGCTGTTTACTTCCACTCCTGAATTTTTTGGCTCTGAATTGTAAGGTTTAAACATCAAAGCGGTTCTGGAACCCAAAGCACCATCTGCAAAAATTTTTACTCCGCCAATTCTTAAATATTCATTTCCTAAACCGGTTTTATAGCCAATTCTTATGGCTTCATCCAAGTTTTTCTGAGGAATCATCATAAACACTCTTAAGGAGAGCTCTTGCTTCTTTTGGAATGATTCGAAAAGTTCCAGGGCTTTTTCATCTTCGCAGTCATGTATCCCCACAATTCCTTTTTGACGAGCACGTTTAAAGGCCTCTTTCAAAAGCTGGGATAAAATTTGTTCTTCCGGTTCTTTTATAATTTTATAAACAAAATCACAGGCTCTTTCTTTGAGAATCCCTGATGGTTCATGGGAATTGGAATACCTCTCAATTCTTCCACCTGAAGGATCTGCAGTAGATTCATCTATTTTAGCTATCTCTAAAACTTTTGAATTCACCCATAAAGAGTGACCATCTTTGCTGAAGACGACTATGGGATTGGAAGCGGAAATTTTATCTAAAATCTTCTTATCAGGCAAAACCAGTTTTTTCCAAAGATTTATATTCCATCTTTTGGCGAAAATCCATTCTTCCTTATTTTTCCTTTTAGCAAAAGCTCTGAGTTTTTTTAAAGTTTCATCTAAAGAGGTGCCTTCATCTAAATCCAAAAGGTTCAAGCTTTTGGCGAAAGATATAAAATGGGTGTGGGAGTCGATAAAACCAGGCAGAACTGTTTTCTGTTTTAAATTAATTTTCTTAAGATATTTCTGCTCTAAATTTTTTATCTGTTGGTCAATAGCTACAATCTTGTTTCCCTCAATTGCAATGGCTTCAGCTTTAGGTCTTTTTTCATCCAGGGTGTGGATATTACCGTTATAAAGAATCAGTCCGTTCATAAAGAATTCAGCTAAGCCACAGAGTTCAAAATGCGATAATCTCCGACTCTTTTAGTAATCTCCAATTGGTCTAACTTTTCCAAAATAGGAACGGCATATTTTCTGGTCGTAGCCAGATGTTCTTTAACTTCCCCTACCGTAACTTTCCCTTTTTGTTGCATCAAATCAATTACTTTGCTTTTGATTTTTTCAAACTCAGCGGTCTTGAACAAGATTCCTTCCGTCAATTCAATCAATTGATTCTGCTGTAGCAAGAAATAAAGCACCGTTTCAAACTCTGAATTTTGTTTCAGCAACTCTTCTTTAGTAGGAGGTGTTAAGGGGGATGAGTTGAATTTATCCCAGATAATTTGTTCCACCTTCCTTTGTGACTGAGACAGTTGCGGATTAAAATCTGACAGAGACAAAAAAGCTCCGCGCTGGGCAATTTGCTTCGCTTTTAATAAAAAGTTAATCAGTTCCTGCGAAAATTTCTCTTCTATCTTCAGGCGACTTGCCAGCTCTGCCAAAGTCAAACCCAATTTGTATGAATGCTGCCGATGCTCGGTCTGTAATTCGTTTTGGATTCTCTGCGCAATTTCCTTCCATTTTTGGCTTAACACTACACCATCTGGAATTGTTACTATCAGATTTTGGCTTTTGAGTTTTTCTAATTCGTTCCTGATCTCTTGCTCACTGAAGTGGATATTTTGCAAGAGTTCCGAAGGTTGGATGCAATTTCTCTTCTCCAATTCGCTTAAAATTAAATCTGGTAATTGTAAATTTATTCTTTTAGACAAATATTGAATTTTAGCTTCTTTTTTGATATTTGGAAGAGGCTCAGGATCTAAAACTACTCCACCACCGATAGTTATTTGCGGGCCCGGGTATCTCAAAATAAATCTATCCCCTACGAATGCTGTCATTTCCTCTTTTGCTTTCAATTCCACCAATCCAATTTCTCCTGGCTCCAACTTTTCCTTTTCTAATATATATACTCTCTCCAAAACCTCCTGAGTTCCCAAAAGAATTTGGACCTGGCTACCCTGTTTCAGGGGCAATTTTAAATCGGGAAGCACTTCCACTTGTGCTTGAAGAATTGTACCGACTTTTCCGAAATTAGAATTCAAAATTACATTCCCCCGGGAAAGTTTTTCTTTTTCAATTCCGGATAAATTCAAAGCTACCCTGCTTCCCGGTGAGGCAAATTTCAAATCTTTCTTATGGGTCTGGATATTGCGAATCCTGGCGGTAACCTTTTGAGGTAAAATTTCAACCTCTTGCCCTAAAGTTAAATTACCTAAAGCCAAAGTTCCAGTCACAATCGTTCCTCTTCCGGTCATAGTGAATACCCGGTCAATAAACAAGCGGGGTTTATCAATATCTTTAGGTGGCTCCATTTCAGAAAACATCTCCATCAGAGCCTGCTTTAACTCTTCTAAGCCAATATTTCCAGTAGAAGAAACTTTGATAATAGGCGAGTTTTCCAAAAATGAATTTTTAACTTTTAATTTTATATCCTCTTCCATTAATTTAAGCCAATCTTCTATAACTAAATCAACTTTAGTTAAGGCAATCACTCCCTTTTTGATTCTCAAAAGTTTTAAAATATCCAGATGTTCCTGGGATTGAGGCATCCAGCCATCATCTGCCGCGACTACAAAAATTACCCCATCAATGGCTCCCACCCCGGCTATCATATTTTTGATAAATCTTTCGTGGCCGGGGACATCTACAATTCCGACTTCCTGACCGTTGGGAAGCTTAAGCCAGGCAAACCCCAAATCAATGGTCATCCCTCGTTGTTTTTCCTCTGGAAGGCGATCCGGGTCGATTCCGGTCAGAGCTAAAATCAAAGAAGATTTTCCGTGGTCAACATGACCGGCTGTTCCAATGACAAACATAGAAGTTAAGTTTTAATTAAGCTAAAACCTTGCGGATAGATTCCACAATTAAATCATCCTGCTCTGGAAAAATAGTTCTCAAATCCAAGACAAAGTTTTCATCTTCAATTCTACCTATTACTGGTGGTCTTAGCTTTCTAAATTTTTCAGACAAAATTTCCGGAGCAAAGTCAGAATTGAAACTCAGTACATAGGTAGGTAAACTTTGTTGCGGTAATGAACCTCCTCCTAAGAAGCTCTGACTTTCTTTTAAGGTAATTGTTTGTTTTTTTGACTTCTGAATAATCTTTTCTCCTCTAGATTTTAAATTCTCTTTGGAATTTGAAATCATCTTCCAGATTGGAATTTTCTCAGGAGTTTCTTTTTTTAGATAATGCAATAAGGTAATCTCAAGCACCGATAAAGTCAGCTTAGCCACTCGTAGCGCTCGATACAAAGGATATTTTTTCAGTTTTTCTATTAAAACTTTTTTGCCCACAATAATTCCAGCTTGCGGACCGCCCAAAAGTTTATCTCCGCTGAAGGCAACTAAATCCACGCCGGTTTGTATAGCTTCTGGAACCGTTGGTTCGTGAGCCAGTCCAAATTGTTTGGTATCAAGCAAAGCGCCAGACCCCAAATCAAATATAGTAACTAAATTTTGCTCCCTACCTAATTTTACTAATTCTTCTAAAGCAGTTTCTTTAACAAAACCTTCCATTTTAAAATTACTGTGGTGCACTTTTAAAAGACCGGCAGTATTTTCAGAAATGGCATTCCTGTAATCCTCTAAGAGAGTCTGATTGGTAGTACCGATTTCTTTTAAGCTTGCACCAGATAAGCTCAAAATCTCCGGAATTCTAAAGCCACCTCCGATTTGAACCAATTCGCCTCTGGAGATGATTACCTCTTTCCCTTTAGCCAGAGCTTGCAGAATCAAAAGCACCGCACCCGCATTATTGTTGACAACCAAACCAGCTTCAGCTCCTGTCAGCTCTTTTAAATATTGCTCAACCAAAACTCCTCGTTGCCCTCTTTTCCCTGAATTTAGCTCCATTTCTAAGTTATTGTAATTCTCTGCCACTTCTGTCAGATGTTCCATGGCATCTTTACCCAAAGGAGCTCTGCCCAAATTGGTGTGCAAAATCACCCCAGTTCCGTTGATAACTTTTTGCAATGAAAAAGAAAACCGGCTTTCCAAAGTTTCTTCAACTTTCTCAATAATATCATCCAGCTTTGGAACCAAATCTCCATTCAAAATTGTTTCTCTAAGTTTTGAAAGGACTTCTCGGCAACTAGTAGCTACAATCAGATGAGAAACCTGCTCAGTTCTCTTTTGTAATTGAGGAGTTGATAAAAGCTCTTCCACGCTGGGCAGTTGCCTAAATTTCTGATTTATGGTTTCTTCTTTCATTTTAGCTTTTGATTTTCAAGTTAGCGGAAGGGGCAGGAATCGAACCTGCCAACCCAATAAAATTGGGTTTGACGGATTTGAAGTCCGCAAGGACCACCAGATCCTATCCACTTCCTAGATTGACTTGACCAGCATTTTCATCGGGTCTGTAATTTCTATATTTTCTTTGATGATAAACGGCTCTCCATATTTTTTACCAATTAAATAACCAAAATGTCTGGCTCGGGTTTCCATGAACTCGTATATGTCACGGGCCGGAGGAAAAACTTGTTTGGTTTCCGTTTCATTCGGATAAAACTGTGAACGATAGCAAGCTACGGCCTTTAATTTCCTTTTAAACTGGTCGCTTATATCCACAACAAAGCTGGGTTTTCTGTCCACCACCGATAAAGTGGAGTAAATGATTTTGAAAGGCCGGTGGGCTTTTCCCGGCACATCATCTAATTTAGTTAACCCGGCTAAAAAAGCAGCGTCCCAGCCCAACAGAGAACAGTTGGCATGATCCGGGTGTCTTTGTTCCCAATAAGGTAAAATCAAAAGATGAGGACGATATTTTCTTAAAACCTCTACTACTTTCATTTTATTTTCCCAGGTTAGTTCAACTTTGGCATCCGGCATAGCAAGATTTTCTCTGACATGAATCCCCATCACTTTAGCGGCTTTGTCTGCTTCTCTTTTACGGTCCAATTCGGTACCTCTGGTTCCCATCTCTCCTTCAGTTAAATCTACAATTCCTACTTTGTATCCTAAATCAACCAATTTGGTAACGGTACCGCCGCAGACAATTTCTATATCATCTCTGTGAGCTGCCATAACCAGGACGTCTAATTTCAATGTCTCCTCCTTTATGGTTTAATCCGGTGAGTTTAAAACTTTTTGGTAAAACTGTTCATACTTAGGAATTACTAATTGTGAATCGAAGAGCCGTACGGCTCTTTCACGGGCATTCTGTTTAAACTGCTTCAGTTTGTCTGGATTTTCTAAAAGTTCTAAAGCTTTTTTAGCCATTCCATCCACATCCCCTAAGGATAGCAAATATCCTGATTTCCCATCTTCCACCACTTCCGGCAAGCCCCCTAAATTAGTTCCAATGACAGGAACCCCGGAGCTCAAGGCTTCTAAGGCGGACAGACCGAAACTTTCAGTATCACTGGGAAGCAGAAACAAATCTGCCAAACATAGAAGATTTTCTACCCACTCCTGTTGGCCCAAAAAGATTGTGTCAGATTCCAGCTTGAGCTGATTGACTAAGAGCAGTGCATCCGATAATTTGGGACCGTCGCCGATTAAAAGTAATTTGCAGGGAATTTCTTTTCGGACCAAAGCAAAAACTTTAATCACATCATCTATCCTTTTTAGCGGTCTGAAATTGGACATATGCAGCAAAATCTTTTCTCCTTTGGCAGCAAATTTTTCCTTTTCACACACAGGTTTTTTGGGGTCAAATCGGTTTGTATCCACAAAGTTATAAATACATTGGATATTATTGGCCAGCCCAAACTCTTTTTTGGTCACTTCGCGCAAATATTGGGAGACAGTAGTGACTCCGTCACTGGCTTCAATTGAAAACTTGGTAATTTGATAAAATGATTTCTCACTGCCCACTAAAGTGATATCTGTGCCGTGCAAAGTTGTAACTATTTTAGGAGAATTTTTCCCCAAAATAGATTTAGCTAAAAAAGCACAGGTGGCATGCGGGATTGCATAATGTACATGTAAGATATCTAAATCCCATTTTTGGGCAACCTCAGCCATTTTAGCGGCTACATTTAAAGTGTAAGGCGGATATTTGAATAAAGGATAATGAGAAACCTCCACTTCATGAAAAAATAAATTCTCTTGGAATTTTTGTAATCGAAAAGGTAAGCTATAAGCAATAAAATGGACCTGATGTCCTCTTTTAGCTAATTCTAAACCTAACTCTGTGGCAATCACACCACTGCCACCGGCCACTGGATAACAGGTTATTCCTATTTTCATAATTCTTCCTCTAAAATTAAAACTTTGGGTTCAAAATCGTCAACTTCAATACTTTGAAATAGAAAATCAATTAAATCGAATCCATATTTATTTAAATAATAGACTAGGTTGAATTTTCTTTCCTGCAAATCATTTTCCGGATAGAGATGATTTTTGACTTTGTAGAGTTGTTCACGGACAATTTTATTTTTCCTTTTGTGGGCCTGGAAATATTTTTCTTTAAGTTTATTGAGTTCAAAATCAACTTTCCCTTTGGTGGTAGCAAAAGTTTCTTTTAAGGTTGGCTCCAGCTTAGCTACTTCACTTTCTAAATCTTCGAATTTGCTTTTAATTTCAGCTTGAGTTTTTGTAAAATTTTCTTCCCAATTCGGGGGTAAAGTTTTTTCCAGAACTTGATTTATGACTGATTCGATATCCTGCGTTAATATATCTCTTATGTCCAGACTATACCTCTCTAACATTTCTAAAGTTTTTCTTTCTAGCAGAGCCACAGTTGCTCGAGGATAAATCACTGGCATATTAATTTCTAAAGCTTTATATAGCTCCTTTAATTGTGCAAAGTAAGCTACTTCTGATGGTCCTCCTACATAAGCTAAGGTGGGAAAAAGATAACTTTGAATCATGGGTCTTAAAATTACATTGGGAGAGAAAAGATTTGGCTTTTGATTTAATAATCCCCGCAACTGTTGGGAGGTGAATTTTTCTTGAGTAGCTTCCACTACAAAAAAATCTTTTTCTTTTCTTACCGTACTCCTTTGTCCATTATCAACAAATATATTTAAATAATTCTCTTTCTTTTTAATTTGTTGGTGATAATCTCTCTGCTCTAATTTCAGATTAGTTTCTCTAAAAATATTTTCCAACCTTCCATTTTGCTCAATTTCTTGTTCAAAAATGGGTGCCGCTAATTTTTTTAGATCTTTATCAGCTGGATTAACAATTACTAATCCATATTTACCTAATAGGAAGGTCAGCCAGCGTGCGAATGCTAAACTTAGAAATTGACCTTCCTGATAAAATTGAAAAAGCTTGTCTAAAACTTCATTTTTATACTTTGTTTCAGCTAAATTTTCACCAACGGCTTTAGAAAAACTATTTATCGATTCTTCCAAAATCACTTTAGCCATCGGTTTCCCTTGCCAATCAGTTCTTGGTTTATATTCAATCTTAGTCACTTGGCTTTGAGGATTTAATAAATAGATATGATTCACTTCTAAAAAATCATGGTCATCGGCAGCCAGCCAGAATAAAGGGATTACCTTGGTTTTTAATTTTTCAGATAGCCATCCTGCCAGCTTAATGTCAGATATGGCTTTATAAATAGTGAAAAGAGGACCTCCCAAAATCCCCACCTGTTGCCCGGTAAAAACCACACTGGCGTGGTTATCTTTCAGATAAGAGATATTTTTCAAAGTCTGAACAGAGGCCCCCAACTCTGAATTTTGCCTTTCTAAAATGGAGGCAATTTCATTACGAAAATATTTTCTTTTGGTCAAATCTGCTCGACATTTTTCAAACGATTCAATTTTTCTGAAATTCCCGGCGTAAAAAGTGTCCACTTTCTCAAAATTATAGATAAAATCCCTGAATAAATTAGTGGTTTCTTTTAAATCTCTGTAAGTAAGCTTCATTGGTATTTTTTTAAACTTTCGATAATTTCTTCAATCCTCAAACCATTCTTATGGTCCAGATTCACTTTTTTATAACTGATCACTCTTTCTTTATCAGCTACAAACACGGTCGGATGAGGTGCTCCCTTGGGAGAACCGCTGTTCAAAAGACCATAGAGTTTGGTAACGACTGAGTTCTGGTCATACAAAAGTGGAAATTCTAAATTCAATTTTTGTTTCAGCTTATTCAAAAAGCGAGGGTGGTCTATACTGACGGCTAAGGCTGCTGCATCCAGTGCGGTAATCTCTTTTAGCTTATTCTGCACCTCAGACAAAAACCTACCACACTCGTTACATAAATAATCGTCCAGAAAAAATAGGACTATATCCTTTTTCCCCCAGAATTCCGCTAAATTAACTTCCTTGCTGCCTGAATCCTTGAGAGTAAAAATGGGCAGCATAAAGCCGATTCGAATTCGGTCAACATCATCCATCCGTTCCTCCTTAGGCAAAACTTGTGTCATAAAATTCTTCCTCCTTAAGCATGATTTATCTGTTCTAAAAATCCCGGCAGATATTTTTCCAAAATGGCCCGGTTTAAAGATAAATAAAAATACTGCCCCTCTTTTCTCTTTAAAACCAGACCGGATTCCTTTAAGATACGATAATGATGAGATAGGGCCGGCTGGGTTAATTTGAAGGTATGGTTTATCTGGGTACAGCCCACCTCCCCATTTTGAGCCAGAAGCTTGATTATCTCAAGTCTGGTTTCTTCGCCTAAAGCCTTGAAGATTTGAGAAAGTCGTTCTGTTTTACCCATATAAATAGTTTTAAAACCGTTTAACAATTTACGAAATCAAAAGAGGGTTTGTCAATTCCTTTTAATTAAAATATTAGAAAAACATTAAACAAATCAAACTTTCTGACGTATCAATATATAGCAAAATGTGCATATATCTATATCAAATATTTAACTGAAGGATTGATATGAAACCAGAAAAACTTAAAAACCCTTTAAAGGCCTTAGCCGACCCGACCCGGCTGAAAATATTACTTATGCTGGAGGGGAAACCTAGACCAGTTTCAGAAATAGTGGATTTTTTTAATCTCTCCCAACCCACCATCTCCAGACATTTGTCTGTCCTGAAAAATGTCGGTCTGGTAAAAGACAAAAGAGCCGGTCAAAAGGTAGTTTATAGCTTAGATACCCAAAAGGTCCAAGAAATCTGCTTGGGTATCTGCGCCTGTTTTGACTGCTGTAAAGTTAAGGTCCAGAAATAGATTTAAAAATCTAATTAGAAAGGAGGTTCCGTATGGCAAACAATCGGAATCATATAATTTATCAAGCGGTTCGTCAACACTATGGAGAGGTAGCTAAGCGTGGCGCAAGTGCTTCATGCTGTGCGAAAACTTCATCTGGCTGTGGAGATCAAACCGTATCAACTGTTTCTGAAGGTTTGGGTTATTCAGCTGAAGAAGTTACCGCAGTTCCAGAAGGAGCAAATCTAGGCCTGGGGTCTGGGAACCCTGTTGCTGTTGCAAAGCTGAGATCTGGCGAGATTGTTCTGGACTTGGGAAGCGGCGCAGGTTTTGACTGTTTTCTGGCGGCAAAACAAGTGGGAGAGTCTGGACATGTTATCGGTGTTGATATGACCCCTGAAATGGTGAATAGAGCCCGTGAGAATGCCACCAAAGGGGGCTATAGAAATGCTGAATTTCGATTGGGTGAAATTGAGAATTTGCCCTTGGCTGATGCTTCCGTAGATGTAATTATATCCAATTGTGTCATTAATCTTTCGCCTGAGAAACCAAAAGTGTTCAAGGAGGCTTTTCGAGTGCTCAAACCAGGGGGCCGTTTAGCCATTTCAGATCTGGTTGCCTCAACCCAAATTCCCCCAGAGATTCGAGAAAATTTAGCTCTTTATTGTGGATGCTTAGCAGGAGCAGTCTCCATTGAGGAGCTAGAAAAAATGGTTGAGAAAGCTGGTTTTCAGAATCTTCGCGTTAAGCCAAAAGACCAAAGTTTGAAGTTCGAACAGGAAAAGGTCCAGGGTAGAAACATTGAAGATTATGTAATGTCAGCAACTATTGAGGCAATTAAGCCAAAATAGAACTGATCAATGCTAGAACCTAGTAGAAAAGTAAGCTAAATTGTCCGGCCGGACTAAAGTTTTCTTAAATACAGGAACAAGCTTCCCAAAAATAAATAGGGTAAAATGTCCAAGCTATGGAGGACTAAGCCGAAGCTCAGAGCTTCGGTTTTATGGACATTAAAAAAGGATAACCCCAATATGGTAGCTACCTGAAAGGTGCCGATGTTGCCCGGCGTCAGGGGAAACATCATCATCAAGGCATTGATTATGATTATCACCACCGCTGACCAAGCCGGTATTTTAAAATCAAAGGCCAAAAGCAAGAAAGTAACCACTGCAATCTGAGACAGCCAGGACAGAATTGAAAACAGGGTTACCAGCACTATGTGTTTTGAACTTTTGAGCATCTGCAAGCCCTGCGAAAAGGAGTGTGAGATTTGGTCGATTTTTTCGGTGACTTTATGGGGGAATTTATCCTTTAACTTTGAAAAAAGCTTCTGATTGTGAGTTAAAAAATATAAGAAAGCCAACCCCAGACTGACGCTAATGGCTAGCGTGTATTCCCCTCTGATTAACCAGCTGGGAAAGGCAAACATATAAGAAACCACTATCATCAATAAAAGAAGACTCAACCCGTCAAAAACCACTTCTAAGGCAATGCTGGCAAAAGAGGAGGCTTTGGCTAAGTTTTGCTTTTTACTCAACATAAAGGAGCGGGCTACCTGTCCGGTCAGAGCCGGTAAAATTACGTTGACCATCCAGCCCAAACAATATAAAGAAAAAATTTCCCGCACCGGAATTTTTTTGACCGGGTCTAAAATAAATTTCCAGCGCAGGCTTTTGGCCAGAGGAATCATGAATTCAAAAAATAATGCCAGAAGTAAGAATTTTAAGTCGATGCGACCTAAAGTTTTAATTAGTTCATTTAAATTTACGTCATAAAAACTGACCAACAAAAATGTTACCGCAATTATGGCTCCCCAAAATCTTTTGCTTTTATAAATTTTTTTCATGGGTCAAACTAAAAGCCAGTGTGCCTAAAATTAGCTTAAAAATGTAGGTGTGTCAATAAAATGATTTAGAAAATTTATATCTTTTCCACGCTGGCTTTGGGAAGCCAACCTTTGGCGCCATTTGGAAGTGCTGCTAAATACCAATCATCTTTCTCCTGCTCTATTTTTAATTCTAATCCCTCATGCCCGGTAAATTGCAGAGTGAACTCCTTGGCCGGGCCGCTGTACACCTCGACGGCAGAAGAAGTGACCACTGCCTCCTGCCACTGGCTATCTCTGGAGATTTTAATAGTAGCAAAGAGGATAAGGACCAAGAAGAAAGCCAAAAATACTGCCAAACCTCTTTTGATAATTTTTTCTCTTTTAAAAAATGTAACAATACCCAGAGAGGCTGAGCCAAGGTAAAACAAGAAAGTCAAAAAAGTAAACTCATTGACGGTTCCCCAATTCAAAGTTTTATCTATAAAGGCAGAGGAGAAATTGGACGAACTTTTTATTTTATCTAGGACAAAAAGCCGGCTATAACTCAGGTTGGTAGCAATATCACTATCGCGAGGCGACAGCCTCTGGGCTTTTCTGTAATAAAGAATGGCTTTCCCCAGCTGTTTGTCTCTAAAATAGGCGTTTCCTAGGTTATAATAAACTGTGGCATCTTTTATGCCTCGGTTCAGTAATTGCTGATAGGCTTGGATAGCGGATTTGAAATTACTGGAGTCGTAATAGCGGTTGCCTTTCTGGAAAAGTTCCGTAGAATTCTCCTGGCTATAAAGCAGATTGGGGCAAATTAGCAGAAGAACCAGTGCTAATATTTGGGATATATTTTTCAGCATAGTTTTAAATTATTTGATTAACGCGACCATTTCTCTTCTAATGCTATCAAGGCTTGGGAAGCTTTCTGATAGAAACTTTCCATCTCCATCCTTTCATAAGATGTCGGTGCAAAACGGGCAAAATCACAACTGTTTAAAATTTCTATTACCTGGTTAATCTGTTGTTCATCAAACTTTTTTAAAATCAGTTCCCGCTGAATATCCTCTTTTGACAGAGAGGCCGGGGGTAAATTTAATTTATCCCCTAAATAGCCTGAAATGGCCTTGGCAATTTCGGCGTGAAATTCTTTTCCATTATTTTCTGCTAATAGTCGGTTCGAGGCTTCCAATCTTTTTTGGGCTAATTTGGCGGCTCGTTTGTTTCGGACATAACTTACATCGGTCTGTAATTTTTCTAGATGATTTCTATATCTCCAGGTAAAACCCAGCGCCAACAGAGGCAAAAGCTGCAAAGCTATGAACCAGGGTTTTTTATACAAATTCGTTTCCCCCCGACTTAATTTTGGAGCCTTAGTTTTCAAATAATTGATATCTTTTACACCACCGCTTAGTTCGTTGACGGACGAAGGTAGATTAGATGCCAGGTCGGCCCCCGGCAGAACCGTTATCTCCAAAGGATTGGATTTGGTGGTTTTGTAGCTTCGACTGGACAAATCAAAATAACTAAATTCAATCGGAGGCAGTTTGAATTTTCCGGCTGTTTGGGGAAGCAAAATCTCCTCAAAAGTTTTACTGCCCTGGACCAGATAGTTATCCTTGGATATTTTTTCGGAAGTTCCGGAATTGTAGATTCTGAAATCGGCCAGCTGAGGCAGACCAGGCTCATTTAGAGATTTTATATTCCCCGCCCCGGAAAGAGTCACTCTTAAAGTAAGGGGCTGGTTGACTTCGGTTTGTTTTTTATCCAAACTAGCTTTTAGGTTAAATTTCCCCACTGTTCCGGAAAAATTTGAAGGTTTATTGCTTTCCGGCAAGGGTAGAATCTCCACTTCCAGAGGATTGGATTTTAAAATCTTTTCTTCCGGCTGACGCATCTGACTCAGAAGACCGGGGTCAAAAATGTCGAAGGGGTCTTTATTGAGCAGAGATTTATAATTTTCCACCAAACATTTTAAGGTTGCCGGACCGATGGTTTTTTTGCCGGCCGAAGTGGGGAAAAGAGCCATTTTAATTTCTGTCACTGCAAATTTTCTTTGGTTCCGGGTATCATAAAACTGTTTTTGCGGAGGCAAATCTTCCACCCAAAAACCGGTCAAAGCCGGAGGGGTATAATCCGGGTTTCTTAAAGTGTTTACGGCCTGGTAAAATTTTAAACTCAAAGTGACCTGCTCATTGACATAAGCTTTCCTCTTGTCTACCGATGCTTCCAGATATAAATCCTCTCCGGTCTTAGCGGTGGCCTGAGTCTTGGATGGAGTCGGAGGTTTTATTTGAGGTTGGTTAGTCGGCGGTACACTGGCTCCCTGAGTGACTGTAATATTTATCGGATTGGTTCTATAGGTTTTCCCCTCCAGAGTTATTTCAGCCGCTTCAACGGTCAGCTGGCCGGTGGAAGTGGGAATCAAAACATAATTGAACGAGGCGGTGTAGGAAGTTTGGCCATTGACAAAAGAAAAATTTTGAGTGCGGCCGGAAGCATAGACATTGAAATTTTTCAAAACCGGCAGTTGCGGTTGAGGAATATTCTGAACATTGCCGGAGACCTGAATGGTTAAAACAATCTGCTCATGCAAGTCAACTTGGGTTCTGTCCACACCGGCTGAAAAGGTAATCTCTTGAGCAACTCCTATATGAACCATCAGGAAAATGATGGCTATAAACAAAAATACAACTCTGTGCCTCATTTTTACCAATCCTTTCCTGTAAAAGATTTTGGAGTTTTGAAAATTTTTCTATTTTTCTTCTTATTGTCCCTCTCTTTATCCTGCAGAGCATCTAAAATTCGGTCCGCCTCTTCTTTGCTCATGCCGCCGGGTGGCTTTTGAGCTAACTGCTGCTGATTCTGCTGCTCCGGCGGTTGAGGGTTTTGTTTTTGCTCTTCTCGATTTTGGGGATTTTTCTTTTGGTTTTTATCATCTGGAGCTTGGGCTTGCTGATTCTGTTTTGGTTTATCTTTATTCTGCTGATTTTTACTCTGAGGTTGTTTCTGCTGGTTTTTCTTTTCCTGTAATTTCTTTTTTGTATATTCCAAATTATATTTGGCATCTTCATCATTAGGATTAATTTCTAAGCATTTTTTATAGGCTTCAATGGCTTCCGGGTATTTATCCAGGCGGTAAAAGGTATTCCCTAGGTTGTAGTAAATTTGAGCTTGATTCATATCCGGTGTACCCTGCAAGGACTTTTGATAATTTTGCAAAGCCCCTTCCCATTGTTTTTGCTGATGTAAGGAATTGCCTAAGTTATACCTTATTTCCGGCGAGTCCGGTTTTTCGATTCCGGCTTGGTTATAGAAGTCCAGAGCTTTCTGGAAATCACCTTTCTTATACATCTGATTACCTTTATTATTTAAAGAGGAATAGGGATCTCCCCAAGCTAGACCACCGAGTGCCAACAGGAAGAGTAGAGTTGTCGCTCCAACTTTGGCCAAATTTCCAATAGTTATTGGCATTCTTGGTATAATTTTTCGGCGGTCGGAAATGAAAAATTCAGCTATCAACAGAATCAAACCCAAAAACAAGAAAAATTGGTATCTTTCTTCATATTGAATCATCAGATTCCCCTGCAACTCTTTTTTCTCCATACCGGAAACCTCGTTATAGATTTGGTCTAACTCCATCTCTCCGGTGGTGGCCTGATAATATTTACCGCCAGTTTTTAGGGCAATCTCCTGTAAGGTGCCCTGGTCCAGCCTGCTTAAAACTACGTTTCCTTGCTCATCTTTTTTAAAGCCACCTAAAAGTCCACCTTCATTTTGTATCGGAATCGGCTCCCCCGCTTCTGTGCCAACACCAATGGTATAAATTTTTATTCCTTCTTTGGTTGCTTCTTCGGCTGCTCCTAAGGGGTCGCTTTCGCCAGTGTCCTCTCCGTCGGTCAATAATATTAGAACCTTATGTTTTTTCTCTTTCTGATTGAATCCTAAAATGGAAGTGCGCATGGCCTCTCCAATGGCCGTGCCAGGTTTGGGAACTACCCCAATATCCACATTGTCCAAGAACATTTGAGCCGCCTTATAATCCATTGTCAAAGGGCAGAAGATGAAGGCCGATCCAGCAAAGACTACAATGCCCACTCTATCTCCTTTTAATTTGTCCAAAAGACCGTTGACTTCCTGTTTGGCTTTGCTAAGCCGGTTGGGCCGGATGTCTGTGGCTGACATGGAAGCGGAAACATCTATGGCTATTAAGATGTCGATACCTTCTCTGGTCATTGTAACCAGGCGTGTCCCCCATTGGGGGCGAGCTAAAGCTAATATTAAAAAGAAAACCGATAAGATCAGGAGATATTTTTTCAAATTATATTTTTGAACAGAATGAGATTCTTCTAATTTGCAAATTAACTCTAAATTCCCGAATCTGGCTTTGGCTTTCTGTTTTTTCTTCTCAGCCCATTTATAGAATACCCACAAGGCGGGCAACAAGAATAAACCGTATAGGAAATAATTGGCTCCGAATTTCATATCAGGGTATCTTTCTGAATTTGGTGTTAGACAAAAAGATTTCCGCTAAAACCGCTCCCAGTCCTAAATAAAGCCAGAAGGGAAAAAGTTCATTATACTGGGTATATTCTTTAACTTTAATTTTGGTTTTTTCCATCTCACTAATCTGCTTGTAAATGGTAGCCAGCCCCTTTTCATCTTTAGCCCGGAAATACTGGCCCCCGGTTATTCCAGCTATTTTTTTCATGGTCACTTCATCTATCTCATTGGGGATATACACATATCTTTTCCCAAAATTGGGGTCATCTATGGGATACAAAGCCATCCCCGGCTTTCCAGCTCCTATGGTGTAGATTTTTATATTCTGGGCTTGCGCCAGCTGGGCTGCGGTCACCGGGTCAATTTCTCCGGCATTGTTGATGCCGTCCGTCAATAAAATTATCACTTTGCTTTTAGCTGTGGAGTGCCGGAGTCGATTGATGGCATTGCCTAACCCCAAACCAATGGCGGTTCCATCTTCAATTAATCCAAAATCAACCCGGTCAATAAAATTCAAAAGTACTCCATA
>Ga0154874_163_pt1 | contig 24114 bp, 17 predicted proteins | sample Rifle2008BG19ft_FD_105846 | JGI IMG/M metagenome (GOLD analysis project Ga0154874, IMG submission 105846) | candidate division Zixibacteria bacterium RBG_19FT_COMBO_42_43
TTTCAGACTGTCATATACTATTTTTCTGAACTCCTCCAGCATCCTATAAATCACAGATTTTATATCCTGCTGCCAGTAAAAATTGTAAGTATTGGGAAACAAATACCCTTCCAGGGTTTTGCCGGGGATTTTCAAACTGTCCACAAAACTTTGGTTGCTGACAATCTGCACAAACAAGTTGGAATCCAGATTAATCTCGTTCTGCAAAATTCCGGCAATCTGTTTTAAAGTGGCCCCTTCCGGGATTACCACATTGATAGCGGTGGCTCCGCCTTGAGTTAACTTTCTTAAAACCCTGAAGATGCTGTAGTTGTCCGAAAAATCGTAGCGGCCGGCATGAATTTCCCGGTCCCAATCGAAAAGTTTACACAACAAAATGAAAAAATTAGAATTGGAGATTACCCGAGCTTCTTTCAGCTGCAGGGCTATTTTTTGCACCGAATCGCCGTGATTGATGATAATGGCGACCGGTCTAGGGTTCCCCGTGGGTAAGGTTACCACTCTGAAATAAAAAAGAGAAAATAAGAATAAGATTCCTAGCGCTACCAAACTCCAGAGAATTTTTCTTGGTTTGAATCGGGAAAATAGTTCGGTCAGCCAATCGATTATTTTGTAAAATATCAGAAGAATAGAGCTGAAAAATACGGCTATGGCTGAACCGAAAAAAATTATCCAGTGCCAGAAGTTTTTTAGTTTATTCTTGAGGTTTTTTATGGTAAACATGGTCTAAATAATTTTGTAAGATTAACACGGCTGCGATTTTATCCAAAAACTTTTTTCCTTTTTTCATTTTCACTTCCGCTTCTCGCAAGCTCCTCTGGGCTGAAACAGTAGTCAGGCGCTCATCCCATAGGATTACGGGAATATCTATTGCTTTTTCTAAACTTTCCTTGAAAGCCAAAACCTCTTTTCCCTTGGGACCTACGCTCCCATCCATATTTTTCGGAAAACCTAAGATAATCTTTGCTATTTCCTGCTCGGCAATTAGCTGTTTTATGTAGCTGATTAGGTCGAAACCTGGTTTTTTCTCCACAGTTGATAGTCCGGTGGCAATTATCCCCAAAGGGTCAGATAGAGCTAAACCGATTCTTTTTTCACCCCAGTCGATGCCTAAGATGCGGGACATATTTTATTAAGGTATTTTTAAAGCTTGACTTGTCAATCTAAAAGATTTACGAGGAGATTTGGTTCAAGAATAAATTAAACCCACTGGCAAAGGCCAGTGAGCAACCCATTTGGAGATAACAACAACTGGTCCAGTTTGAGGACAACGTAGGTCTAAGGGCTAGGGAAGCAACAGATATCGGAGGGCACTGGTTCAGGTCCACTTTTGTATATATAATTCACCAAGTAGATGATATCAATTAAGGTCAGCGAACCGTTCCCATTGACATCTCCCAGACACTTTGGAATCGGATAGGGGCCACCCTTGAAGACATGCCCCACCAAGCCAATAATATCCGGCAGACCAATCACGCCATTTCCGTTAAAGTCGCCAGGCTTGTAAGCAAAATGTTCGGCGAAGGAACTACAATTGCAACAAAATGGGTCAGCTAAGTCAATCAGTCCGTCTCCGTCGTTATCGATCCCGTCATTACATTGGGTAGTCAGGGTGCAGGCACAACAACTGGTGCTGCAGGGAAGACCATCAGGGGTTGGATCAGTTCCGCAATTCGGAAATGGGGGAGGAAGCGGTTCTCCGGATTCCAAGTGTCTTGCCAGGTATGTCAGATCGCTAACGCTAAACAGAAGTCCATCGTCGTTAACATCCGCTGCCTCCAAACAGGGTGGTAGCGATTGACAAATACTAATACAGTTTTGTAAAAAGAGGAGGTCTAATGAATCAACTGCTCCATCACAATTCACATCACCACGGACAAAAGTTGCCTGGGCTTGGGCTGGGTTGTTAGAAAATAACGAGATTCCTATCCCTAAAATCAGGAATGTAAATAATTTTTTAATCTGTTTCAGCATAAATTCACTCATTTGATATAAGCTCTCATAAAATATAACTCACCTTCAGGTTTAGAGGCAACAGACACCGGAAGGAATCGGGGCAGGCCCTCCTTTGAAAACATAGTTCACCAAATAGACAATATCTGTCAGGTTGGCCAAAACTCCATCCCCATTGGCATTGGTAGCGCACAGAGGATTAGACGCTGGCCCACTCTTAAAGACCTTGCCGACCACAAAGATGATATCTACCAGGTTGACCGCTTGCCCCGCATCTCCGTTAGCATTTCCGGGTCTAGCAAGACAAAGGGTGAATTCATTGAAATCACAGCTATCCACACAATTGGTGTCAGCTAAGTCTATTAGTCCGTCGCCGTCGTTGTCGATCCCGTCATTACATTGGCGTACCGAATTAGGTGCTTCTGTAGAATCACAGCTATTAGAACAGCCACAGTCGTTCGGATAATCAATAAAGCCGTCACCATCATTGTCTAGCCCATCCTTACATTGATCTGGGAATCTTTCAAGAGAGTCGCAAGGACTTATGCAGGCACAATCATTGGGCCAATCAATCACCCCATCTCCGTCATTGTCAATCCCGTCATTACATTGGGTCACCGCATTCGGCGCTTCAGAGGTGTCACTCTCACTCTCACAGCCACAGTCAGCCGGGTAATCGGATAACCCGTCTCCGTCATTGTCGATTCCATCTTTGCATTGGTCTAGAAATGTTTCAAGAGAGTCACAAGCGTTAGTACAGCCAGTGTCCGCAGGAAAATCCACCGACCCATCTCCGTCATTATCGATTCCATCATTACATTGAGTTGTTAGGGTGCAGCAACAACTGAATTCACCAAGATAGAGGGTCAGCCGTGGCGTCAAACCCACAGGTTGGAAAGGGGTGAGGAGGGGGTGGACCACCGAAAAAAAGATAGTTTGCCAAGTAAATAGAATCGCTTGGGGTAGCCGCCTCCCCGTTGTCATTTACATCTATCCTATCTGTGCAATTGACACTGGGCAGGAAACGGAGAATTAACCTTAGGTCCACGGTATCCACCACTCCATCGCAATTGATGTCACCACGAATGAAAAGTGCCTGGGCTTGGGCTGGGTTGTTAGAAAATAATGAGATTCCTATCCCTAAAATCAGGAATGTCAGGAATTTTTTAATATGTTTCATCATAAATTCACTCCTTTGATATAGCTCTCATAAAATGCAACTCACCTTCAGGTTGGTTGACAGCAGACCCCGGATGGAATTGGGTCAGGTCCGGCTCTGAATACAAAGTTCACCAAGTAGACGAGGTCGGTTAAGTCGAGCATGCCGTCCCCATCAGCGTCTCCTCGACAAGCTGGATCAGGTTTAGCTCCTCCTTTGAAAACATGGTTCACTAAGACAATAATATCTGACAAGGAAAGTTTATCATCGGCGTTGGTGTCCCCCGGTTTAAAAGTGCAGGTACAACAACTGACGCTGCAGGTATAACCATCAAAAGTTGGATCGGTTCCGCAATTCGGGAAGGGTGGAGGAAGAGCAAGACCTAAATCCACAGACCTTAGAAGATAGACCATATCAGCAATAGAAAAAAATAAACCGTCGTCGTTCACATCAGCTGCATCCAAACAGGCTGGCAAAGGCCCACCATGATTCATTAAGCTGTCTAAAAAAAAGACATCTGAAGAATCAACCAGTCCATCGCAATTGACATCTCCCCGGATAAAATACTGGGCTTGGGCTGGGCTGTTGGAAAGTAATGGCATTCCTATCCCTAAAATTAGGGATGTGAAGAAAATTTTAGAAAAACTCATATTACCTCTCCCTTAACTTCTAACTTTTTTCCACTCCAAGAGTAGCAAAGCAGAATAGTTTACTCTTTCCTTAACCGAGGTCAGGTAGAAAATGTTCTAAAACCGGTCTACTTGGGTTTCTCCTATCAACTTAAGCTGACCTGACCCACTTGTCAAGAGAAATTAACATCAAAAGATTTCTGTTAAATCTGCTTGCTTTTTGGCAGAATTATCGTAATATAAGTATTTAAGCACATAAAAATTAAACCAATGCCTAAGTTATTACATGGTTTTAGGTTAGCCAACTAACGTTGCTACTAATCCGGAGGATAAATGGGGAGAGCTAAAAAAACGGTAAAGAAAACCAGTAAAAAAGCACAGTTATTTTATTTTTTTGGGGACAGCAAGACCGAAGGAAATGGTCAGATGAAAGATTTATTGGGGGGGAAGGGGGCTAATTTAGCGGAAATGAGCAGAATCGGAATCCCTGTGCCTCCCGGATTTACCATTTCAACCTTGGTTTTTCGGCAATTTTACGAAAACGGGATGAAACTAAACCGGGAAGTGGACCAGCAGATGGAAAATTATCTTAAAAAAGTAGAAAAATCTATGAAAGCCGGATTCGGCGACCCCCAAAATCCTCTTTTAGTCTCGGTCCGCTCCGGGGCCAAATTTTCCATGCCGGGGATGATGGATACCATTCTAAATATCGGCTTGAACGATAAAACCGTGCAGGGTTTAATCGACAAAAGCAAAAACTCCCGCTTTGCTTATGACTGCTACCGACGACTCCTGCAAATGTTCGGCAATGTGGTAATGGGGATCGATAAAGCATTATTCGAGCATATCATCCAGAAGAAAAAAGATGCCAAAAAAATTAAGTTGGACACTTCTTTATCTATCGATGATTTAAAAGATATGATCGAAAAATTCAAAAAGCTAATCAAAGAGAAAGCCGGGGAAGAGTTTCCGCAAAATCCTCTCAAGCAGTTACAGTTAGCCCGGGACGCGGTTTTCAGATCTTGGAATTCCCCCCGGGCCATCACCTATCGCAGACAGTACCGCATCTCTTCTGATTTAGGGACCGCAGTAAATATCCAGGCCATGGTCTTCGGCAATTTAGGAGACCATTCTTTGACCGGAGTCGGATTTACCCGTAACCCCTCCACCGGTGAAAAACATCTTTATGGAGAATATTTGACAAATGCTCAGGGTGAAGATGTGGTAGCCGGTATCCGCACTCCCAAACCGATTGATGAGCTGAAAAAAGCGATGCCGGAAGTGTATAAACAGCTTTTGAAAGTCACCGAAAAATTAGAGAAACATTACCGGGACCTGCAGGATTTTGAGTTCACGGTTCAGGAAAGAAAATTATACATGCTGCAAACCCGCAGCGGCAAAAGAACCGCCCAGGCGGCGGTTAAAATTGCGGTGGATATGGTTAAAGAAAAACTGATTTCCACCGAAGAGGCCCTAAAAAGAATCTCACCCGAACAAATAAATCAACTATTACATCCCCGCATAGACCCCAAAGCTCAGTTAAACGTGATTGCCAAAGGATTGCCGGCCTCACCCGGTGCTGCCAGAGGGAAAGTGGTCTTCAAATCTGAAGATGCCACCCGACTTTCAGAAGCGGGTGAAAAAGTGATCTTAGTCCGGCAGGAAACCAACCCGGATGATATCGCCGGAATGATTGCCTCACAGGGAATTTTAACGGCCCGGGGAGGAATGACCTCCCATGCTGCTGTGGTTGCCCGGGGTATGGGGAAGCCCTGTATCGTGGGCTGTGAATCCATCAGAGTAAACGAAGAAAAAAAGCAGTTTTTTGTGGGGGGTGTGATGGTCAGAGAGCGGGAAAATATCACTCTGAATGGTTCCACCGGGGAAGTAATTTTAGGCACCGCCCCCCTAATTGAGCCGGAGCTGTCCGGTGAGTTTGCTGAATTTATGCGTTGGTCCGACAAAGTCAGAAAATTAGGAGTCAGAGCCAATGCCGATACTCCAGCAGATGCTATGAAAGCCATCAAATTCGGTGCGGAAGGAATCGGTTTATGCCGGACCGAGCACATGTTTTTCGCCAAAGAAAGATTGCCCATAGTGCAAGAGATGATATTAGCCAGAACCCGAGAAGAGAGAGAAGCTATTTTAGAGGATTTACTTCCTTTCCAGAAATCAGATTTCAAAGCTATTTTTGAGATAATGCGGGGCTTGCCGGTCACCATTAGAACCTTAGATCCTCCTTTGCATGAATTTTTACCCAAGAAAGAAGAATTACTTCTGGAAATTGCTACACTCAAAGCCAATCCCGAGGAAACTGAAAAATTAAAAGCAAAGGAGCTTTTGCTGCAAAGAGTAGAAGAGCTGGCCGAATTCAATCCCATGCTGGGACATCGGGGCTGCCGCCTGGGTATCACTTTTCCGGAAATCACCAAAATGCAGGCCAAAGCTATTTTCGATGCGGCCTGTGAAATTGCCAGAGGTGGCAAGCCGGTCATACCGGAAGTAATGATTCCTTTGGTTGGGAAGGTAGAAGAGTTGAAAAATCAAAAAGAGATTGTAATCAAACAAGCCGAAGAATCTATGAAAAAATATAAAGTGAAAATAAAATATCATGTCGGCACCATGATAGAAGTACCCCGGGCTGCTCTGACCGCAGATGAGATAGCCACCGAAGCGGAGTTTTTCTCTTTTGGAACCAATGACTTGACTCAGATGACTTTCGGATTTTCCAGGGATGATTCTGGCAAATTCTTAAATTATTATATCGAACACGGCATCCTGCCAGAAGACCCTTTTGTATCAATCGATGAAAAGGGAGTAGGGCAATTGATCGAAATGGCTTTTAAAAAGGGTCGAGCCATGCGCAAGGATTTGAAAGTCGGAATTTGCGGTGAGCATGGAGGTGACCCAGATTCGATTGTTTTTTCCCACAAAGTCGGGTTGGATTATGTCTCCTGTTCCCCTTACAGAGTCCCGGTGGCCCGCTTAGCTGCGGCTCAAGCGGTGGTGGGTAAAGGGACCACAGTTACAGAATAACCTTTCTGTCCTTTTTTTGAACTCCGCGCGGTATTTGTCTAATTTTTGAGCTCCTATAACTTGTTGCAGGTTTTCTAGTTAAGAGAAACTCAAAATTAAAATTAAGTTTCTGAACAGGCGCTGTCGAAAATATGAATAGGTAACTGACAGAAGCTGACATTAAAAAAGAATAAATGAGGTTAAGAAATCGGAGGTATGAAAATAGATAATCTATGGTTAAATTATATTTCAAAGTAGTTTCCAACACAATCATTTTTTTGGCTTTTCTTCTGCTTGCTCAAGCGGAAGGAGCGGTCCTTAAATCAGTCCAAAGAGGAACTGCTACTTTTGCTTCAGGTGCTAATACCACCACCATTACCATTAATCTTGTGGATACCAGTAAAACTATTGTTTGGGGTGGGATTAGCTGGGGTGGTGGAAGGTTTGCCAGTTCAAATGCCAATGCCACCCGGTTCGGGTTCCAGTTGGTTAATCCTTTAACCCTTAACCTACAAAGATTGGGTGCACCGGCTCAAGCCACTGTGGCTGAATGGTATGTGGCTGAATTCTCCAAGGGAGTCTTGGTTCAACGAGGCAGAGCCGCTTTTGCCGCTGGTACTGCTACTCTCAACGTCACCATTTCTGCCATTGATACAACTAAAACTTTTGTTTTGGTTTCCAGCGCCATTAATTCTGCATCTCAGACCAATGATGAAAGATGGACCATCAGAGCCAGGTTAACTTCTAACACCAACTTAGAACTGTCCCGAAATGAAACCGGAACTGTTGTGGATGCTTATTGGCAGGTAATCCAGATTGATTCAGCAGTGGTCCAACGAGGGCTCACCACCATCGGAGCTGGAGCCTCTTCAGCTACCGTTGCCATTTCTTCGGTTGACACAACTAAATCTTTTTTAGTTTTGTCGGCACGGGCGGCTGCAGCAGTGTCTGGAGTGGAGTCGCGGTATATGGTGAGAGGGAGGATAACCAGCCCAATTCAATTAACTTTTGATCGGATAGATACCACGATTAGTGTACAGATAGCCTGGGAAGTGGTTAGTTTAAACGATGGTAGTCTGGTTAGGTCTGGGAGTGTAGTAGTTCCTGCTGCCAATCCCAGCCAAAGTGCAATCTTTCCCAGCGTGGACACCACCCGCAGCATATCCCTCATCTCGCTTAGTGGCGGGGCTGGCACTGCTACTGCAAACTTAGATGAGACTGCTTTTACCCATCGTCTAACCAGTGACACCAGCTTGACCTTTACTCGTGCTGGTACCGGGACTGCTGCAAACCTAGGCTGGTTTGTGATTCAATTCATACCTAACTTTGCGCCGCTGTTGGACTCCATTGGAGCCAAGTCAGTAGCTGAAGGGTTTAATTTAACTTTCAGAATACACGCCAGCGACCCTAATGCAGACAGCTTGATATTAACAGCTTCCAATGTTCCCTTGAATGCTGCTTTTGTAGATAGTGGTAACGGAGCCGGCTCTTTCAATTTTAATCCTAATTTTGCACAAGCAGGAGTTTATAATGTAACTTTTAAAGCCAGTGACGGAGCTTTAATTGATAGTGAAGTGGTGCAAATTACGGTTAACAATACCATTGGTGCTCCGGTATTGGATTCCATTGGCTCCAAAACCATAGCGGAAGGAGCTAACTTAAGCTTCAGAGTGCACGCCACAGACCCGGAAGGGGATTCAACCATTCTAACTGCTGGTAACATCCCTTCCAACGCTGTTTTTATAGATAGCGGTAATGGAGCTGGTTCATTCAGCTTCAATCCGGATTATACTCAAGCCGGTTCCTACGTAGTGGTCTTTAAAGCTTCAGACGGAAGTTTATCAGATAGCGAAATCGTTGATATAACAGTCAGCGAGGTCTGCTTGGCCAAAGCTGGAGATGTCACTGGAGATAACCAGGTTCTCTTGTCGGATATTGTGGCTCTGATCAATTTTCTTTTCAAGGGAGCCCCTGCTCCTGTTCCTTTTTGTAGGGGAGACGTTAATGCCAGCGGCACTATCGTGCTTTCAGATATTGTATACTTGGTCAATTTCCTTTTTAAATCTGGAGCGGCACCAGTGCAACATCAGGAGTGTTGCTTGTAAGGATTTTTCGTTTTTTGCTTAACCTCCGCATTCTAAAAGTCACAAATTTTCCGCTTGAACCCCCCTCTTGTAGTTAAGTATTTGTCCATTTTGACGAAAAATTTATGGCTGGTAGATTTCGTCAGGGGTTGGTGTCGAAAATTGAAAAAGATTCCGTTAAGTAATTATGGGGATAAAAACATTCTAAATTTAAGTTAAGAGAGCGATGATAAAATTTTCAAAGAGCTCATTTTATTTTTCATTTATATTTTTTTCCTACACCTTGGCCTGGTCTCAAGTGGATACCGCCTGGGTCAGAAGCTATAATGGGTCAGGAAATGGATATGATGAGTCCAAAGCTTTGGTAGTAGATGATAGTGGCAATGTGTATGTTACTGGTAGAAGCTTGGGTTCAGGAAGTTTAGATAACTTTGCCACTTTAAAATATAATTCCAACGGAGATACTTTATGGACCAGAAGTTATAATGGTTTGGGAAATGGGATTGATGTAGCTACTTCCATAGCGGTAGACAATAGCGGCAATGTGTATGCTACCGGATATACCGATAATGGGAGTTCAGATGATTTTACCACTATTAAGTATTCCAGCACTGGAGATACTGTATGGGTTAGAAATTACAATGGACCGGGGGATAGACTCGACCAAGCTCATGCTTTGGCGATTGATAATAGTGGAAATGTGTATGTAACGGGGAGTAGTAGGGGAAGTGGTGGAACTCTTAGGGATTATGCCACTATTAAGTATTCCTCAATAGGAGATACGTTATGGGTCAGACGTTACGATGGACCCGCTGGTGGTCAGGATGACGATTGTTTTGCCATAGCCCTAGATAACAGCGGATATGTTTATGTAACCGGTTACAGCCGAGGAGTTGGAAGCGGGAGAGATTACACAACCATTAAGTATAATTCGGTAGGAGATACTCTATGGGTGAGACGCTACGACGGTCCTGGAAATGGAAACGATATAGCGGTGGCATTAAAGGTAGATAATGTAGGAAATGTGTATACCACTGGCTACAGTACCGGAGTGGGAACCGGATTTGATTATGCCACCGTCAAGCGGAATTCTTTGGGAGATACTCTGTGGGTCAGACGTTACAATGGACCAGGTTTCGGGGATGATTCGGCTAAAGCTATAGTAATAGATAGCAGTGGCGATGTTTATGTCACTGGAAGTTCTGTTGGAAGTGGGACCGGATACGATTACACCACTATTAAATATAACTCCATTGGTGATACGCTGTGGCTGAGACTTTACAATGGAGCTGGAAATGGGGCTGACTTAGCTCAGGCTTTAGCTTTAGATTTTCAAGGAAATCTATATGTTACTGGATATAGCTGGAATGGAAGCTCTTATGATTATTTAACCATTAAGTATAATTCTATAGGAGATACGGTCTGGACCAGAAGTTATAATGGGACTGGAAATGGAGATGATATAGCCCAAGCTATTTCGGTAGATAAGTTTTTAAATCTATATCTAACCGGATATAGTTGGAATGGCGGCTCTTACGATTATGTAACCTTGAAATATATTCAAAATTGGGCTCCTCTTTTAGATTCCATTGGGTCTAAAATTGTGGCAGAAGGTTCTAACTTAACTTTTAGAGTTCACAGCTCAGATATAGATGGAGATTCCCTAATTTTGACTGCGATAAATCTGCCTGCCAACGCTACCTTCATAGATAGCGGCAATGGTGCTGGTTCATTTAGCTTTAATCCAGATTATACTCAAGCCGGCTTGTTTGCAGTTACTTTCAAAGCTACAGATGGAATAGTGATGGATAGCGAAGTTGTGAATATGACAGTTACCAATACTAATCGGGCTCCGGTTTTAGATTCTATAGGGTCTAAAATTGTGGCTGAAGGTTCCAATTTGACTTTTAGAGTCCACAGTTCGGATTTAGATGGAGATTCATTAATTTTAACAGCTGTAAATTTACCCGCTAATGCTACCTTTCTCGACAGTGGCAATGGAGCCGGCTCCTTTAGCTTCAATCCCGATTTTTCTCAAGCTGGTTTTTATACTGTGACTTTCAGATGCACCGATGGAGTAGTAAGTGATAGTGAAATTGTAAATATAACTGTTACCAATCTGTGTCTGGCCAAATCGGGCGACTTGAATGCTGACGGCCTAATTCTTTTGCCTGATATTGTTATTTTAGTCAGTTATCTTTACCGAGCAGGTGCAGCTCCCAGTCCACTTTGTACTGGTGACGCCAATGCTGATGGCAATATTAACTTGGCAGATATAATCTATCTCACTAATTTTGTTTTTAAAGCTGGTCCGGCTCCTTTGAGCAGTCTGGAGTGCTGCTTGTAAAAATTGCCCTGATAAAAATCTCCTTCTTTTTGATAAACTTTCCCAACAGTTCATAAAAATTTCTTGACATTCTCCCAGTTTTCATTTATTAGTTTTTTGTAGAAGTTTAGCAGAGGAGAAAATATGATTAAGAAAATATTGTTCGTATTACTTTTCTTTCCTTTAAACTTACCAGTTTTAGCTCAACAGAGCGGTTGGATTTGGCAAAACCCTTTACCTATTGGTGAGGGTTTAGGGAAACCCCATTTTTTTACCACTAATCAGGGATGGATTACCAGCGAAGCTGGTAAGTTGCTGCATACTACCAATGCCGGCACTACCTGGACTATTCACAACCTAGATACCTTAATTTTACAAGTGATTATAGAACCTGATGGACCAGGCTCCAGTTTTATCAACGATTCAACTGGGTGGGTGATAGGAATATTGGGAGGTTTTGAAAATGCTGCTGGACCGGTTCTGTACAAAACCACTAACAGAGGCACAAGTTGGATAAGCCAAAACTTAGGTACGGGAATTTTTGGAATAGGAGTCCGATTTTTAAACTCTAATTTGGGCTGGGCTACTGTAGCGACTGGAGTTTTTCCTACCAATGTAATCGAGCATTTTCGCAGAAGCACCGATGGTGGAAATAGCTGGAGTACCATCTACACTAGTCCCACTAACAACGCTGTTTTGCCTTTTCAGTTTTTGGATGCCAACAATGGCTGGGCTATCATGGATTCAATTTCAAGCGACGGAGACCTCATTACTCCTAATAGAATCATTCACACTACCAATGGAGGAGTAAATTGGTCTATTCAATTTGAAGATAATACTCCGGGAACTTTCAGCGCTTTACAGTTTGTAGATTTAAGTAATGGATGGGTGGTGGGTGATTCTGCCAAAATTTTTAAAACCACCAATGGCGGGACAAATTGGACTCCTGTCACCAATACCGGTATGGCTGATTCTTCCAGGAATAGAGTCCTTTTCTTTATCAGCCCAGACACCGGCTGGGTTGGCAGTGGTACCCCGGGTCTCCCAGAGATTATTCTTCACACCACCAATGGGGGAACAAGCTGGACAACTCAAAATCCTAATTTTGATGCTTCCATTTTAGGGATTCAGTTTGTGGATGCTAATAATGGTTGGGCAACCTCTAATTTTGGTGGGGTCGCACGCACCACTAATTCCGGAACAACTTGGATTCCCAAATCCAGTAGTGTGACTTCCAATACCTTGCAAGGAGTTTCGGCACTGCCAGATGGAAACAATGTTTGGGCTGTCGGGCAAAATAGTACTATTCTGCACTCCAGCGATGGAGGAAACAGTTGGTTTACGCAATCTTCGGGTGTTTTCAATAATCTAAATGCGGTATTTTTTGCCAATGCTAATGTTGGTTATGTAGCGGGAAGTGGTACAATTTTGAAAACTACTAATGGTGGGAATAATTGGACAGCTTTAACTCCACCTATTTTTAATACTTTTTGGTCAGTTCATTTTCTTAATCCCAACACTGGAACTGTGGTAGGAGGTGCCGGAGCAATTTTACACACCACTAACGGTGGGACTGACTGGACAGATCAGTCGACTGGTAGTTCTGATCTGCGAGGAGTTTATTTGTTGAATGCCAATAAAGGGGTAGCAGTAGGAAGTGGTGGAACGATTCTACGAACTACTGACGGAGGGAACAACTGGAGTTCACCCGGGAGTGGAACTTTACTAAATCTAAATGGAGTCGCTTTCGCAGATACCAGTTTCGGAATAGCGGTGGGTGATAGTGGAAAAATTTTACGCACTACAGATGGGGGTGTGAATTGGAGTTCTCAAACCAGCGGTACCAATAATAATCTTTGGGGAGTTTCTTTGGTTGATTCCAATAATGGCGCCATAGTTGGAGAGAGAGGGGTCATTCTCAAAACTGCCAATGGTGGAATAGCCTGGTCCTTTCAGCCCAGCGGCATTCTGTACGACCAGTTACTGGCGGTTGATTTCAGTTACTCCAATATAGGATGGGCCGTGGGAGGTTTTGGAATCGGGATCATTCTGGCTTATAAGCAATGTTCAGCTAAATCCGGAGATGTAACAGGAGAAGGCAGTATCCTTTTGCCAGATATTATAGCTATTATAAACTTTCTTTTCAGAGCCGGACCAGCTCCAATCCCTCTCTGCCGGGGTGATGCCAATGGCAATGGAAATGTTCTGCTACCCGATATAATTTACTTGATCAATTTCCTGTTTAGAGCCGGCCCGGCTCCGATTAAAACCGGGGTGTGTTGCTTGTAGGAGTAAGAGGGTGTTAGAAGATCCTTTTGTGATAAAATGTCCCTTGGCACTAATAAGACCCCACCCTTTCGCCAGAGGCGGATCCGACTTCTGCGGAAACTCTCCCCTTTAGGTGAGGGTATATAAAAAATATTATAATAAACTCACATCCCCGGCGGTTATAGTTTTCAATCCCTCTTTGGTTCTCAAAATCAAAGCCCCATTATCATCCAGATTTTCAGCTTTTCCCTCTAAAATTTCACTCCCCACCTGAATTTTTATCTTCTTTCCCAAAAGATAAGAGTGTCTTAGACACTCGTCTTTAAACGTCAGAAGCCCGGTCTTTTTATACTGCAGATAAATCTTTTCAAATTTTTCTAAAAATCTTTTCAAAAAATCGACTCGTGATACCTGCTCTCCCTTCTCAATTCTCAAAGAGGTGGCGATATTCCGCAAATTTTTAGGAAAATCTCTTTCGGTATGGTTAACATTTATCCCCACACCCAAAATGACAAAATTGATTTTATCCAGCTCGGCTGAAAGTTCGGTTAAAATTCCGCAGAATTTTCGGTTGTTCACAATTACATCATTGGGCCATTTGATAAAAGCCGGCAGGCCGGTCAGCTCTTTAGTAGTCAAAACCAGTGCCAAACTAGCTGCAATCGAAAGTCCGGGAGCTTGAGATGGTAAAATAGATGGCCTTAAAATTAGACTCATCCAAATACCTAATTTAGGAGAAGAAAACCAGCTTCGACCCAATCTTCCTTTTCCTTTACTCTGTTTTTCAGCCACAACCAAAGTTCCCTCTGGAGCTTCTCCTTCTGCTAAGTCAAAAGCCAAATCATTGGTCGAATTTAAGGCTTTGTAGGAATGAATTTCCTGGCCTAAAATTTTGCTCTTCAAATCAAACTTAATCTCCATGGGCAACAGTAAATCCGGAATTTGTGCCAGCTTATACCCTTTTTTGCTATCAGATTCAATCATATACTCCCATTTCTCCAACTCTTTTTTGGCCTGTTTTAACTCTTTGAAATTTATTTTTAAATCTTGGGCAAGTTTTTCGGCAGAAAAAAAATCTCCCTTTTTCTTGAGATGAAAGAGAAGCTCCTCGGTCGATATCGATACATTTTTTCTCATAGTATTTTCAAGCTGAAATCCAAAGCCGGTGCAGAGTGGGTGATTTTTCCCACCGAAATTAAATTGACACCGGTTTGGGCAATTTTCTTGACATTTTTTAAGCTCACATTGCCGCTGGCTTCGATTTTGATTTTCTTCATATTTTTCTGTTCAAAATCTCGGATGATTTTTACCGCCAATTTCAAGTTCTTAAGAGAAAAATTATCCAACATTATGAAAGTAACGCCGGCTTTCAGGGTTTCTCTGACTTCTCTCAGATTTTTGGTCTCCACTTCAAGGGGTAATCTTTTTTTATTTTTTTGTTTAGCCAGTTTTATTGCCAGTGAGACAGAGCCGGCTGCTTGGATATGATTATCTTTAATTAAAAGCATCTCATCTAAGCCAAATCTATGGTTGGTTCCGCCGCCAACTTTGACTGCATACTTTTCCAAACTTCTCCACATGGGGGTGGTCTTTCTGGTATCACCGATTTTGGCTTTGGTTGATTGAATTTGTCTGACAAATTGAAAAGTCAAAGTGGCAACACCTGACAATCTTTGGAAAAAATTTAAAGCGGTTCTTTCGGCCGACAAAATGGCTGAGGTTTTACCGTAAATTCGCAAAATTTTATCACCTTTTTTAATCTTATCTCCATCCTTTTTGAAAGTTTTAAATTTGACTTTAGAATCCAAAAGTTTAAAAGTCAGAGTAGCCACTAGAAGACCGGCTAAAATGCCTTCAGATTTGGAAATGATAATGGCTTTACATTTTTGATTTCTTGAGACTATAAATTGGGTGGTGAGGTCACCTCTTCCAATATCTTCCTGTAAGGCCTGCAGAAGTAGTTTTCGAAGTTGAGAATTAATTAACATGATTTTTAAGTTAATTTTGCCCAACTACTTGTCAACTAAAATAATTCAAAAAACAGTTGACACAAGCAGACAAACTCTGTATTTTTAATGTAATTCTCTGCTTAAGAAAGTGGTTGAATTGCATATTCTAGACGGAAATTATAGTTACACTATAAATGAAAAATCTGTGGGCACCCTGGAGAGAGAAATTCATTGCCGGAAAAAAGGAAAAGGGCTGTATTTTCTGTAAACGGCTGAAAGAGAAAAAGGATCAAAAAAATTTCATCTTATACCGGGGTAAACACGCTTTTGTAATTTTAAATCTCTATCCTTATAACTCCGGTCACCTATTGATAGTCGCCAAACGCCACAAAGCCAGACTAGAAGACCTGACTCCAGCAGAAGCTTTCGAGATGATGCAGCTTTCACAAGCCTGGGTCAAGAATTTAAAGAAAGCTTTAAAACCGGATGGAATCAATTTAGGAGTAAATTTGAACAAAGCTGCCGGAGCCGGAATTCATGACCACGTCCATATCCACCTAGTACCGCGCTGGAACGGTGACACCAATTTTATGCCGATTTTGGCAGACACTAAAGTAATCTCCATCAGTCTAATTTCAGTTTATAAAAAACTGAAAGCCTAAAAATGAGAAAACTGACCAAAGCCGAACTCAGCCGGCTTCTATTTTTATATAAAACAGATAAAAGGATCGCCGAAGCTCTGGGAGTGCGAACCCAACTGGTTACCTACTGGAGAGCCAAAAAAAAGATTCCCAAACTTTCCTTACTCAAATATTCCAAGATTAAAATTAAAGAGCTGTGGGAGAGGTGGGGAGAGGATGAAAAGGCCGGCGAAGAGTTAGGAATTACAGCTGGAGCTTTTTACAAATGGAGAAGAAAATACGGAATTTTGGAAAGGCCCAAGGTTTTAAAATATCAGCAACTGGAATTTAGCTTCAGTTCCCCGGCTGGCAGTTCTACGCATACTTTAATCCAGAAGATTTTGGCTTCCAAAGCGGGCTCGCAGACAGTCGAAACAAATGAAAATATAGAGATTGAGCCGGACTGGGTAATTTTGAATCAAAATTTGAATTTTCTTATGGAAGAGTTGCAAAATTTGGGCTCTCAAAAAATTTCTTCCCCACATAAGATTATAATTTTGCTCCCTCATTTTAACCCGGAGGGTAATAATTTTTCTTACCTCAATTTTAAGAAACTGCTCAAAGAACATAAAATCAGAAACTTTTTCGCTTCTCAGGAGGGGCTGGCTTTTCAAACAGTGGTGGAAAATAAGATGGTTTCTCCTTATCAGTTGACCGCTGCTTTGGATCCCGAATTCTCCGCCCTGGGAGGTCTGGGAATTCTAAATATCAACATAAATAACAACTCCCTGACCGAATTTTTGAACCAGGGTAAAATAAGCCTTACAGTTCCGGAGACAGTCAAGGTGAATTTAAGCGGCACCCTAGCGGAAGGGATTTTCGCCAAGGATATAAGCTTATTTTTGTCTGCCAAACTCAAAGGACCAAATTTTGCCGGCAAAGGGTTTGAATTCTGCGGACCGGTAATAGAAAAATTACCGGTCAAAGAGAGAATGACTTTATGTCAGCAAGTAAGCAGTGGCAATATTTTCTGCAGCGTGGTTCCCTGCGATGCTACGGTAAAAAAATATCTCTCAGCTCCCTACAGTAAATCCTTTAATTTTGTGTTGGCAGATGCCCAGGCCGAATACTCGGCCAAGCTGGATTTAGAGCTTTCCTGGCTGGAGCCACAGATTGGCATAGTGGGCTCGGAGGTTGAGGTCAGACCGCTGGCCAAAGTCAAAAAGCATAAAATCAGCTGGGCCATATTGGGAGCCTCCACCGATTCTAACTTAGAAGATTTAGAAATTGCCGCCAAAATCTTGAAAGGCAGAAAGATTCCCAAAGAGGTCAAAATGGCGGTTATTCCCGGGTCTAAGGCCGTTTATTTAAGTGCCCTGAAGAAAAATTTAATCAAAACCTTTTTGCAAGCCGGCTGTCTGTTTCTGTATCCGGGGTCAAATTCCTTCAATTTCTTTGAAGATGATAAAATCATTTCCACTTTCAACTGGAATTTATCCAAGCAGCAATTGTACTTAGCCAGTCCGGCCACGGTGACGGCTTCGGCACTTAAAGGGAAAATTGCCGACCCAAGGGAGTTTTTGTGAACGAGGTGAGTTAAACGCAAAAACTACCTTTCAAAAAGGGAGAACAAATTGAGCTAAAAGTCACAGACTTAGCCTTGGGGGGAAAAGGGATTGCTAAAGTCGACGACTTCACTTTTTTCGTAGAGTCAGCTCTTCCCGGAGACCTTGCAAAAGCCCAAATCACCAGACTCAAACCCAATTACGCAGAAGCTAAAACCCTAGAAATCGTTTCACCCTCCTCTTTTAGGGTCCAGCCGTGCTGTTCTCACTTTGGAATCTGCGGGGGTTGTGCCTGGCAGAATTTAGATTATCCCAGACAAGTTAAATTTAAAACCAAACAGGTCCAAGAAACTTTGGAGCATATCGGAGGTTTTTTGCATCCTCCGGTCAATTCAGCCATACCCTCCCCGGAGATTTTTTTCTACCGCAACAAAATGGAGTTTTCCTTCAGTACCGACCATAATAACTTACCGGTTTTAGGCCTGCATAAAAAAGAAAGATTTGACCTGGTTTTTAACTTGGACAAATGTTATCTGCAATCAGAAATATCCAACCGGATCGTGCAATTCATTCAGGAATTTGTCAAAAAAAATTCGATTTCAATTTATGATTTGAAGACTCATCAAGGACTCTTGCGTTTTTTAACCATACGGGAAGGGAAAAACAGCGCTGAGATTATGGTCAATATAGTCACCGATAAAGGGAATTTTCCACAGGGAAAAACCTTAGCCCAACTTCTTTCAGAAAAATTTCCACAGATTAAAAGCGTAGTCCGGAATATTAATCCTTACAAAGCTCAAATTGCGGTAGGAGAAAAAGAAGAACTATTAGCGGGAAAAAATTTTATTACAGAAAAAATCGGTGATTTTGTGTTTGAAATCTCGGCCAACTCTTTCTTTCAGACCAATACCAAACAGGCGGAAAAATTATATGAAGTGATTTTAAGAATGGCAGATTTAGAGGGAAAGGAAACGGTTTTAGATTTATATTCCGGAACCGGGGCCATTTCTTTTTATCTAGCCCAAAAGTCCCAAAAAGTTGTGGGGGTGGAATCAAATCCCAAAACCGTGCAAGATGCCAAAAAGAACGCCGAGCTAAATAAAATATCCAATTGCCAATTTATCTGCGAAGAGGCCAAGACATTTTTAGCTTTGGCACTGATAAGAAGAGAAGCTTACGATTTAGTTGTGATTGACCCACCCCGGGCCGGTTTGCATCCCCAGGTGGTGGAAAATATTTTGAAGCTGGCCCCGCCTAAAATTGTCTATGTCTCCTGCAACCCGGCAACTCTGGCCCGGGATTTGGAGCTTCTATGTGAAGAAAAATACCTGTTAGAATTGGTTCAGCCGCTGGATATGTTCCCCCATACTTTTCATATTGAGTCGGTGGCGAAATTAGCAAAAAAATAAGGGCCATAAAAAAGCTGAGCCCCCTTAAAGGGGGGCTCAAAAGGAGGTGTTTAGTTAAAGTTTAACTAAACAAACTGTAGAGAACTTAAGCCTAGCTGGACCCGTTTGAAGCTGAGCCAGGAGCAATTCTCTGTTCTAGTTCCTCTACCTCCAGGATGAGTTCTTTCATAGCCTCATCACCTCCTTGCATTTGAGTTAAAAAATTTTAATGGACAACTCAATATCTTCGGAAAACCTTATAAAATCAATGAGAGAAAAAACCGTACCCCTAAATGGACTACCTCACCTCCCATTGAATCTCTGTGCAAATAATAAACAATCAATAGGGATTTGTCAAGGCAATTCTTTGCAAAATGAGAAAAATTATGGATATAGATATCTACATATTGTTATATAATTATAAAATAACACAATATATAGAATTAGGAACAAGAACTTATACTTTTGTGATTATCTAAAATCAGTTGCGCAAAATTTTGACAAAATCAAAACCAGGACCAAACTTCTACTCTGAACCAACGCACTATCTTTCTGGTCAATAAATTTAGCAAGCTTCTCTTACCGCAATAAATTTTGGCCTGGCCGGTCATTCCCGGTTTTAGATGAGAATCGTTGTTACTAACTTTACTGGTGATTATGAAAACGTTTTTGTTTCCCTGTTTTTCCGCCTGCTGACCAACTTTGGTCACCACACCATAAAATGATTTTCCGGGATAAGACCTGACCTTGGCTTTCACCTTCTGACCGGCTTTAATCACATCCATATCTTTTTCACTGGCCCAAATCAAAACTCTGACAGTGTCCATTCTGGCGATGCTGATTAAATCCCCTTTGGGCCGGACGTTGGTCACGGTCCCAGAGATGGGAGATTTTAAATCCTGTGCTTGAATCTGCTGTTTCAAGTAGTTCGCTTTGGCTTCCAGTCGCTGGATTTCAGCCTGGGCTTTGGCCAGTTCCTCCGGTTTGGCACCTAACTGCAAAAGTCTTAGAGTGTTTTTGGCAATAGCCAAATCCGACTCTAAAGCCTGATATTCCGATAAAACCTTATCGTATTCTTCTTGGGAAACCAATTTTTTCTCCCGGAGCTGGTCGAATCTTTCTTTTCCTTTTTGTTTGGCTTTCAATAAAGCCTCAATTCTCCTAACATTATCATTGGCTTGTTGCAGTTCCTCGGGCCGGGCACCCTTTTTCAAGATGGCATAATCGGCTTTGGCTTTATCTATCATAGCCATGGTCGTGGCCATTTCATTTTTATACTGATTGGAGCTTACCTGAGCAATTAAGTCCCCTTTATGAACCTTTTGTCCCTCCTTGACCAGGGGCTCTAAATTAACCACCCCGTATTCAGCTGAAATTAGCTTTAAGACATTGGTCTGCCTTTTCTCTTCCTCTCCTTCGATAAACAGCTGTTCTTCCATAAAAGATGCGGCTTGGTTGGAGATGGTGTAATACTCCAAGGCCGCGATTTCACAGTTCTGGGAAACTTTCAGCTCCCACTTGACAAAAACTAAAGCCAGAATTATTATAGCCAATATCCCGAGTTTAATCAGAAGTTTTTTGGGTTGCATAAAGGACTCTTTTTTTAAGACAAAAACCTCCCTTAAGTTAGCCAAGCCCAAACTTAGGGGGTACTTAAAAATAAAGAATGTTCCCAGCAAAAACAAGCCCAATCCCAGGAGCTGAAGTTTATTAATCAAAAACTGGGCCAGTTTAAAAAAGAAAAAGCCGATTAGAAAGAAAGAATAGATTAAAGATAAAAGCCCGTAGACTGGATAAACTTTCTTTTCTTTGGCCGAAACTTTTGGTATTTCAACCGGCAGACCCAAAATTTTCTTTTTGAACCAGGCCCCCAAATAGGCGAAAGCCTTGGCTCTGAGATTGGGAATTTCCAAATAATCCGACAGCAAATAATACCCATCTAATTTAATCAAAGGATTAAAGTTGAAAAGAACTATCACCCCGGAGGTGATCATGGTCACAAAAAAGAACTGGTTTAAGCCGGTTTCGGTATCCGTGATTCTCCACAAAATGGTTGCCACAGCCCAGATGAATATCTGAAAGAAAGCCCCGGCAAAAGAGACTATGATTTTGGCTTTTTTGGAAAAAAACCAGGCATCCGAAACGTTGGAGTAAAAACAGGGCTGAAAGTATAAAAGCAAAAACCCCATCTCCCGCACCTCTCCCCCGTAATATTTACAGGTCAAGGCATGGGCAAATTCATGCAGGGAGATTACCCAGAAAATAGTCAGCCAGATTCCCAAAAGATTGGTGACCGAAGTTAAACCCTCAATACTCCAGCTAATATCTCCCCAGTTGCTGATGGCGATTAAAGAAGCCAATAGAATAGTCAATCCCATAAAAATTAAGAATGGCTTGGTAAAGACAAACTTGGTCTTATTAAATAATTTGGTGATGAAGGCATCCGGGTCGAAGGCCTTCAGTTTAAGAAATAAAACTCTTTTAAAGGTATTTTTTTCTTTTTTAGCCCGATAAACAATTCTTTCCTGCTCCCTTTCTACCTCCTCTTTTTCTAAAAAACTGAATTGGTCTATTTTTTCAATAAATTGGTTTAAAGAGGTGGGACTTAAGGAAAGATTAAACTTTTCTTGAAATCTGTTTATAATCTCTTCGGCTGGAGTTTTTCCGTCTAAATTCTGGGTGATGAAATATTCCCATTCTTTGATGCGGAAAAATTTTTTGGAAAGAGGGTCTTTTAACACATAAAAGGTCTCTCCCTCGAATTTTTGGGAAGTAATGATTAAATCCGACCTAAACTTGGGAAATTTTTCAGGCATAGATGATAATTTGAATTTTAATTTATGAAACTTTTTGAGGAGAAGTCAAGATAAAACAAGGCAATGACTTAATAATAGCGGTGAAATTTGAATTAATAGGTTGGGAATTTTTGAATCTGTCTCGAATTTGAAATCAGTTCGCATGCTTAATTACAAACAGCAGACATTTGATTTAATGGGAGCGGGACCACCTTTGAAAACATAGTTGACGATGTAAATTATGTCTGTAAGATTAGGAGTGCCGCCTGAACCATTTTCATCTCCGCGACAACTCGGGCTTGGGGCCGGTCCTCCTTTGAAAACATAATTGACCAAGTAAACTATATCAGTCAGATTAGGAGTGCCACCGGACCCATTGGCATCTCCGGCTTTGATGGATTGTTGCAGAGGATTATGATGATTAGGGCAGATATCACAGACATTTCCCACTTGGTCGGTGTCGCTGTCTGCCTGATTTGAATTAGCTACGGTGAGACAATTGTCACAAGAATCGCCCACTTGGTCACTGTCAGTATCTTCTTGCGCAATATTGGAAAGGTTAGGACAATTATCACATTGGTCACTTAAACCATCAGTATCAAGATCAGATTCCGGGGTATTCAACAAAGCATTTTCCGCATTCACAAAACCCCAGCCTAAGTAGTTTCATACCCTAAAGGGCCCAGGTCTTTACAGGAGCATCGCATTATGCTTTCCACCTCGTCAGAAGTTAAACCTGGATTTTGAGACAAAACTAAAGCGGCCACACCGGCACTGTAAGGGGAGGCAGCAGATGTGCCACCAAAGTAGGTATAATCCCCAGGATCGTAGCCATCTTCTCCGGTCCGGTCCGTGCTCAACATAAAGATGCCAGGAGCTGAAAAATCTAATCCTAGTCCCCAATTGCTGAACCAAGTCAAAGTTCCAGAATCCCCCAGAGCAGCCACAGAATTTACTATGGGAATGGAAGCGGGATAAACAATACTGGAACTGGCAAAATTTCCAGCTGAGGCAAAGTGAACTATTCCACCAGCATGCATAGATTCATACTTAGTTTTGATGGCATTAGAAGTGAACCCATAATAGTTACTGTTGTTGGTCACTCGCACTCCTTGTCCTTCAGCCCAGGTCAAGGCATCCACAGTCCAACTGACTTCTGCAGACCAGCTACCATCACAGGTCAGATTGGAAATGAAGGTTCGAGCTGAAACCGATTTACATCCAGGTGCGATTCCCACCGTCCCCAAACTGTTATTAATTATAGCTGAAACACAACCAGCCACGGCGGTACCATGGTTGTCACACTCATTGACCGGACCACCTTCTCCCGGTTCCTCTGAAGTAACATCAACCCCCGGAAGCTGGTTTAAATCCGGATGGTCTTGTTGAACTCCGGTATCAATAATTAGAACCTTTATAGTTGAATCGCCGATAGTATGATCCCAAGCAGAATCACCGTCCATATCCATATCGACAATTCCACCAAACTGACCGGTGTTTAGAATTCCCCATATGTCAGCAAATCCCGGATCATTGGGGATTAAAGCAACTCCTCCGCTAAATTGAGCGTCTGGTTCAGCCCAGTCAATATGTGAATCTGTAGCCAGACGATTGGCAACCGCTAAAACCTCAAAACCGTTTTTAGATGAACTTTTTAGCTTGTAAGCACCGTTTAAATTTCCAAAATCTTTGGATATTATTTGAAGCTCCGGGGCTAAAATTGACAAAAGCAGATCGGAATTTGAAACAAACTCTGGTTTGAAGCGCAAAAGAATGTCAGGGGTTATAGTTACCCAGGTTCCGGGGACAACTCCATTAAAGACCGGTGAAGCAAAATCTATGGATGAAGAATTCAAAAGAGTTTTTATGTTTTTGTCAACTTCAGCTACAGTTGATAGAGGAGTTTTCAGAGTCACCAAATAGCGCTGGTTGACACCAGTCGGTTCAGCTGAAATAATCTGGACTCCAGTATTTGAAACAACTGAAACCGGATCAGCGGTGGCTAATCCTATCTGAAACTTGACCGCTAAGCGGGTATAGTCAAGCGGCAAATTAACTTTCTGTCCCTGATAATAATAGTAAGTAGGGCTGGACTGGTTTGACCAGGACTGAAGTGAAAGGCTTAATAGAATCCCCAGAGATAACAAAAATTTTAGCTTTTTCAGCTAAACCTCCCTTTTAACTTAGGTATAGATTCGATTTAAATTGGTGCCCTAATTTAACGCTTTTTTATCGATTTAGCAAGAAAAATATTACAAAAAGGGGAATTTATATGGGTTTTTGGTAAAATTTGGGCTTGACTTTTAAAGAAAATTATCTAGATTATACCTTCTGATAAGGAGAAAATATGGCGGAAGCAAGCT
>Ga0154874_137_pt1 | contig 23613 bp, 22 predicted proteins | sample Rifle2008BG19ft_FD_105846 | JGI IMG/M metagenome (GOLD analysis project Ga0154874, IMG submission 105846) | candidate division Zixibacteria bacterium RBG_19FT_COMBO_42_43
CGGACATCAAAGTCAAAACTTCCCCGGGGTAGCATATTGGCTGTGGGTGAATCGATTAATTTACGGGCTAAAAGAGGAGTTTCCAAATCTATTTTCCTTATTCTTTGGTTTTTGCGGTCGGAATCTTGAGCCTGTAGGGGATTGAATATAAATAAAGCTAAAAGTACAAAAATTATTTTTTTAGGCATTTTCCCTCCTCTCTGCCTAATGGCTCAATCTTTAGTTAATTTAAGCATCCATGTTCTATAAGTCAATGAATAAATTAAAAATATTAATTGACAATCGAACAATTTTTTCTTATATTAAAGTTACAAAATTGAGGGCCTTTTAAAGTCAATGCCCTTTTGGTTCTTATCAAAGTGTCTTTACTCTTTCACATCTTTTTTAGGAGGTTAATTATGAAAAAAATAGAGAAATATCTGTTTCTTTTGGCCTTTTTAATTTTATCTGGGCTGGTTTCTGCTAATTCATCCAGTCCCACTTACTATTATTACCAGGGACAAAAAATTGACCTACCGGTAGATTTTTCCCGTTTAGCATTGAAATTCCACACCGGCCTAACCACGGCCGATCCGGTTTCAGTTGTTTCAAATACCGGAGTCCAGATTATCTCTGCCGAACCGACTGGTGTCAACCAGCGCTATTTGGTGACTCTGAAAACTCCTCTGTCAACCGTAGCTGAAGTTGACAAAAATATAAAAACTCTCTTAAATTCTCCATCCATAGATTTTGCTTCTCCGGTCTTTCAGGGTATTGTCTCTGGTACTTGGGTAACTATCACTCCAGATATTCTTTTGCGTTTTAAACCGGAGTTTGTATCAAATTCTGAACTGCTTTTGTCAATTTTAGCACCGGAGCTAGAGATTATTACCAAAAATTTTGGGAATATGAGCGGGGCTTACATACTAAGAAGTTCGTCCAGAAACGGTTTTGAGGTTTTGGCAATTGCCAATCGTCTGACCGAAGACCCAAGGGTGGCTTGGTCCGAGCCGGATGCTCATTTCAGCGCCAAAGCCGATTTAACTCCCAACGATACCTACTTTTCACTTTTATGGGGGATTCTGAACAACTGGCCTGGTGGAACTGCGGATATGGATCTGGATGGAGATTCGGCTTGGGATTATACCACTGGCGATTCTACTATCAAGATTATGGTTTTTGAGACCGGGGTGCAGCAAGACCATCCCGATATAAATCAAGTTCCGGGGTTTGATTTTACTTCGGAGGGGATCGAAAATGGTGGTCCCGGGAATGAATGTGACAATCACGGCACCGGCGTAGCCGGCTGTATTTCAGCCATTATTAACAATAATTTAGGGACCATCGGGGTTGCACCCGACTGCAAAACAGTATCAGCACGAGTGGGGGTCTCCACTGTGCCCTGCAATGGCACCTGGAATGGACAATTCAGCTGGAGTGTGAATGCCTTGGCCTGGGCGGAAACAACTGGAGTGCGGGTAACCAACAACAGCAATTCCTATGGTGCCACTTTCAACGCCCTTACGGCTAAATATGACACCACTCATACCAATGGTATGGTTCACTTCGCTTCCGCCGGAAATGCTTCCAGCTCCAATATCGCCTATCCAGCTGAAATACCAATAGTCAATGCGGTGGCGGCCCTTGACACAGCTGGTCTTTTAGCTGATTTTAGCAATTGGGGTGTTGGTTTGGATTTTTCTGCTCCAGGGGTTTTGGTTGTGTCTACTGACCGGACCGGTGACGATGGCTACGTTGCCGGGGATTACCTTTACTTTGGTGGTACCTCTGCCGCCTCCCCTTACAGTGCCGGTGTGGCGGCTTTAGTTTTGTCTCAGAATCCCAGCTTAACTTCCAACGAGGTGGAAAGCATAATGCGATGCTCCTGTAAAGACCTGGGCCCTTTAGGGTATGAAACTACGTATGGCTGGGGTTTTGTGAATGCGGAAAATGCTTTGTTGAATACCCCGGAATCAGATCTTGACAGTGATGGGTTGAGTAACCAATGTGATAATTGTGCTGCTGTCTCAAATCCTACCCAAGAAGATACAGATGCTGATAATGTTGGAGATTCTTGCGACAATTGCCTTAGCGTCGCTAATTCAAATCAGGCAGATAGTGATACTGACCAAGTGGGAAATGTCTGTGATATCTGCCCCAATCATTATAATCCTCTACAACAACCAATCAAAGCCGGCGATGCTAATGCTTCCGGCGGAAACCCCAATCTGACAGATATAATTTACGTGGTAAATTATGTCTTCAATTCCGGACTGGCACCCAACCCAATTTGCCGCGGAGACGCTAATGCTTCGGGTGGCAACCCGGGCCTTGCGGACATTATCTATCTGGTGAACTACATTTTCAACAGCGGACCTGGGCCGGTAAAAATTGGGGTTTGCTGCTTGTAATATAACATGTTTTCAAAAATTTGAGATGGTAGAAATTGACATCCATGGTTTCATTTTTTCCTTGAGTTGAGGGTAAATCTAATCATGATGAACCGGCTCCAAACCTCAAAAAAATTATGACCGAATCCAAATTTGGAAAAATTTTATCTCTGGTAATTCTAGGATTATTTTTTTTCAGTAACGATTCTTTTTCTGCTGGCGAAAAAAACCAATCTAAAATTCTTTTCCTGCAGTTTAAAATAAAAGATAACCAAATTACTTTAGTCAAAACTACTATAAAACCAGGGCTAGCCAAGCAACCAGCTTCAGTTGCAGATAAAAACTCACTTTATTACCAACTTTTCTCTCCCAGCGGAGCTTCTCTGGGTAAGGGGTCTATGAAAGACCCTCTAATTCAGCATTTTGAATATGAGGACCCAGACCGTCCCGGCCAAATCAAAAGAAAAGAGATTCAATTAAAAGAAACAGAATTTACTCTAAGAATTCCTTATGACCCGGATTTGCAAGAAATCGAATTTTTTAAACTGCTCTCTTCTCAATTAGACCCTCAAAAACAGCCTTCTTTACCAAAATCCTTAGGGAAAATTAAATTGCAGCTCAAAGAGGATAATTCTAAATGAAAAATTTAAAATTGCTCTGGCTGAGCGTAGGATTGGGTGCAATTTTATTTTCTACCCCTGCTTTCCCTCAATCCATCCAGCAAATCTTAGACAATGGCCCCACTAACAAAAGAATCAATATGGTCTTTCTGTCTGAAGGTTATACCAGTACTCAATTATCTCAATATATTACCGATGCCAACAGTCTTTTGAACTATATACTCTCCGTTCAACCTATTGCGGAGTACCAGACCTATTTTAATGCCTTCGCCATATCGGTAGCTTCGGTTGACTCCGGCTCTGATCATCCCGAAAGTGACATCTATCGTAACACCTATTTTAACAGCACCTATGATAGTTACGGGATTCAGCGTGCCTTAACTATTCCTCCTAATGACTTTGACCCGGTTTATGCCAATGGCCAAGGAAAAGTATTTGCCTTGCTCGCCAGCTTGATGCCGGAATACGATATCGTGATTCTGATTGTCAATGACCCGGAATATGGTGGCACAGGTGGGGCGGTGGCGATTACTTCTATGCACCCGGCTGCTCCCGAAATCGTGGTGCATGAAGTAGGTCATTCTTTTGGCTATCTGGGTGATGAATATGATTATCCGGGCGGGACGAGTGCTGAGAATCCCAACACCACCCAGGAAAACCGACGGGAATTCATCAGATGGAGGACTTGGATTTTGGAGAGTACACCTATACCAACCCCTGAAGAGTTTTCTTATGCAGATGTCGTAGGTCTTTTTGAAGGGGCAGCTTATCAGGCCAGCGGTTGGTACAGACCCAAGCTGGATTGCAAGATGCAATCCTTGTTTGTTCCATTCTGTGAGGTATGTGCCGAGGCACTGATAAAGTCAAAATATAATTTAATCAATGCCATTGACTCATTTTTTCCTCTCTCCGGCACTATTGCTCTGGTGGATACAGATTCAGTGGCCCTGGAAATTGTTCCTCTGTTGCCCACCAATCATCAATTGAGCATTGAATGGTTGATTAACAATTCTCCTGTAGCCGGAGCAAACTCATCTATTTTTAAAGTTTATTCTTACGAATTGGGAAACGGTTCCCATCAAGTCAAAGCTCAAGTTAAAGATACTACCTGGATGGTGCGCAATGATCCTACCAATTTTTTGAGAGATTCTAAGGTCTGGACTGTGAATGTCTCCGGTTTGTGTGCCGCTAAAGCCGGAGATGCCAATGGGTCCGGTGGCACTCCTAATTTGACTGATATAGTTTACTTGGTCAATTATGTTTTCAAAGGAGGACCGGCTCCAAGCCCGAGTTGTCGCGGAGATGCTAATGCTTCGGGTGGAAATGGCAATCTTACAGATGTAGTTTACTTAGTCAACTATGTTTTTAAAGGAGGTCCGGCCCCCGTAAAAATTGGGGTGTGCTGTTTATAAGTTTAGAAATTTTGTTCTTTGGATGGTGAGAGGCGAGGAAATGATCCTCGCCTACGATTTACTCGACAGTTTTCCCGTAGGTCGGGATCTATTCCCGACCTATTTATACTCCAAAACAAAAATCGTAGTTTCCTCAGGCAGTTTCTCTTTATTTAAAGTAAGAGTATTTTTTCCCACTTTCTGAACATTCTTTTTCCCCTGCAAAAAAACATCAACTTTATCAATCGGAAAATCATCCCCCATAAAGGGCTGTTTATAATGCATCGGAATCACCACTTTAGGTTTTAATTTTTCAATGTTTTGCGTAGCCACTTTGGAATCGATGGTATAGAAACCGCCCACCGGAATCATCACCACATCCACAGCACCAATCTCTTTTAAATTTTGTTCAGTCAAAAGATGCCCCAAATCCCCGCAGTGGGCAAATCTAATCCCCTCCATCTCCCACACAAAAACCGTGTTTTCACCCCGGCCGGATTTACCCTGCTGGTCATCGTGATAAGTTTTCACTCCCGTAAAATCTATTCCTTTGGCTGATTTCTTGCCGTAACCGGTAATTTGAACCGGATTTCCTTTGACCGCTGAAGCATTATTGTGGTCAAGATGTCCGTGAGACATTAAGAGAATGTCAGCCGAAACATCCGGCATCGGATAACCCACAGAGCTGTCAAAGGGGTCCAGGGCTATTTTTACTTTATTATTGCTTATCAAAAAGTGGGCGTGTCCCAACCATTTTATGGTCACTTCCGACATTTTTCTCCCCTTTAATCTGAATTTCTTATTTGGCACCTTGGTTTACAAAAGAAGAATAAAAAAACCATTTTAGAGAAATTAATTTACTTCTTTTCCTTCTTCGGCTCCCAACTTAATAATGTCTCAATATGAGCTTCGACCGAACCGGACAGAGATTTCAGGTTATAACCCCCCTCTAATACTGAGACCACCCTTCCCTGACAGGAGTCTTCTGCCAATTTCATCACCACTTCGGTCATCGTCTGAAATCCTTTTTCAGTCAGATTGATTTGAGCCAGCCCGTCGTCTTTATGCCCGTCGAATCCGGCTGAAATCAAGATAAAATCCGGCTTAAATCTTTTGGCTTCCGGGTAAAAAATGTTTTCAAACATCTCAGTGTATTCGGTATCCCCGCTTCCCGGCGCCATGGGAATATTTAAAGTATACCCTTTCCCTTCACCTTTGCCCTCTTCCTCTTCACTGCCGCTTCCCGGATAAAAGGGGAACTGATGCACGCTGAAATAATAGACCGTGGGGTCGGAGTAGAATATATTCTGGGTTCCGTTTCCGTGATGAACGTCCCAGTCCACGATTAAAATTTTCTTTAATTTATGAAATTTCTGTAAATAGCGGGCCGCCACGGCTACGTTATTAAACAGACAAAAACCCATGGCTTTATCTTTTTCCGCATGATGTCCGGGAGGACGCACCGCACAGAAGGCGTTGTCGACTTTTTTCTTCATAACCGCGTCACAGGCCGCTAAAACCCCGCTGACTGCTTTGAGGGCGATGTCAAAAGATTCTTCGCTGACCACCGTATCCGCATCCAGAAGTCGGGGGCCTTCCTGACAGATTTTTTTCACAAAATCGATATAATTCCTGTCATGCACTTTTTCCACCCATTCTAAGGCAGAATGGGAGGCCTCAATTTTTGCCAATTTTTCCAAAAGACCGGATTTCTCCAGACCGGACATAATGGCTTTCAACCTATCCGGCTTTTCCGGATGGTCTTTGCCGGTCAGATGTTTTAGATAATCGGGATGAAAAACCAAACCGGTCTTAGGCATATTCTTTCAGGTTCCAAAAATTGAATTTATTGATTAAAAGAGAAAATATATAGGTACAAAGTACCGCTAACAAAAACCGAGTTGTAAGAAAATAGAGAGCATTGGCACCCACCGCCATAAAAAGTAAAGTATCTTCTATTATAGCATGACACAGAGCCAAAAAGCAAACCACCAGAAAAATCTGTTTTTTGGCGATTAGCCCGGTTTTGGCTTCGGTTATCAAAATTCCGCCTCCGTAAGAAATCCCCACAAATAAACCTGCCAAAAGCGGAAGCAGAGATTCTTTTTCTAAGCCGATTTTTTGAGTATGCGGCAACATTTTATTAGCCAACCAGTCAAAAAAACCGGCCGCTTTGGCCAACTCCATAATTATCATCAGCGGAACAATGATCACAAACACTATTCCCAACAGTTTGAAACCTCCCTTAGCTTGGGCCTCCAACATCGCTGTCCAGTCCATATTCATCCTATGAGCACTTCTTTCATTATAATACCTAAAACCAAAGATGTCAAAACCCTTAACAAAAAAACCGTGATAAATTTAGATTTCATTTGTTGTACGATGGTAATCTCCATAGGCAAAGAGTGGGATATACCCAACATTACTGCCATAATGGTGGCTTGAGCACCGCTCAGTTTGATGGAACCCATCACTGCCAAAGCCGCATAAAGATTGACCGTGTTTCCCATCACTAGGGCTAAAGCCGCGTCTCCCGGCAGACCAAAAATTTTCATAAACGGCTTAAAAAAATCTGCCACGGCCGGTAAAACGGGTGTAAATTTGAGAAACGTGACGATGGCAAAGACCGGAATCATTATTTTCGTCAAGGCAACAAAGGTAGCCACTCCTTTATTTAAACCAATTTTAGCAGTATTTGTAAAATTAAATGAAGCCATGACCATATCTTTGATATAATTGACTCACATTTGCTCGGGAGCTTTCAGCCCCAATAATCTCAAACCCTCTTTTAAAACTACTTGAGCAGATTTAACCAAAAGCATTTTGGCTCTGGTTTTCTCTTCTTCTTCGGTAATAATTTTGATATTCTGATAGTAAGTATTGAAAGTCGAAGCCAGTCTGACTAAGTAATTGGACAGAACTGCCGGTTCATAACCGTCAAGAGCTCTTTGAATGGTTCTGGGAAAATCCTCCAAAATTTTAATCAGAGAGATTTCTTCTTTTCCTTTCAGGAGAGAGAAATCTGCTCTATCCTCAATCTTTTTTTCATATTTTTTCTGCAAACTGCATAAACGCGCGTGGGTATATTGCAGATAGGGACCGGTTTCCCCTTCAAAATTTAAAACCTCCTCCCACACAAAATCAAAATCTTTATTTCTGCGGCGGGCCAGATAGGCAAAAACCACGGCCCCGATTCCCACCTCTTCTGCCACTCCCTTTTTATTTTCCAATTCCGGATTTTTTTCTTCAATTATTTGTCCGGCTAAATTTATGGACTTATCCAGAACATCTTCCAATAAAATTATATTTCCTTTGCGGGAGGACAAAATCTCCTCTTCGAATTTCACCCAGCCAAAATCCACGTGAATGCAGTTATCAGCCCAATTATATCCCATCAATTTTACAACTGTAAATACCTGCTGAAAATGTAGTCGTTGGCTGTTCCCTACCACATACAAGTTTTTATAAAAATTGTAAGTCTTGTACCGGTAAATTGCCGCAGTAATATCTCGAGTGGCATACAAAGTTGATTCATCTTTTTTCTTTATCAGGCAGGGAGGTAAATTAAACTGGTCTAAATTGACTACCAAAGCATCCTGACTAATCTGGGTTAATTTTTTCTCTTGCAATTCTTGGACAGTCTGCTCAATCATGTTTTCATAAAAACTTTCCCCGGCATAAGCCTCAAATTCTATCTCTAAAATTTTGTAAATTCTTTTAAACTCATCCAGACTGATTTTTCTGAATTTTTCCCATAGTTCTCTATTTTCTTTGTCACCTTTTTCTAACTTTTGAAACTCCAGGCGGGCCTCTTCTTCTAAAGCCGGATTCTTCTCCGCTTCTTCGTGGAATTTGGTGTATAGATTGTAAAGTTCGGTTACCGAATCCTGTTTTAGAATCTCTTTTCCCCATTTTTTATAAGCCACCACAAGCTTTCCAAACTGGGTGCCCCAGTCCCCCAAATGGTTTATTCCCACAACGGAGTAACTTAATTTTTCAAACAACAGTTTCAGCGAATGACCGATTACGGTAGAGCGCAGATGCCCGATACCGAAGGGCTTGGCAATATTAGGCGAGGAGTAATCAATGGGAATTGTTTTACCTTTTCCGATTGCATCCGAACCGTAATTTGAATCTTGTTTTAAAATCTGTCCCAGAACCAATTCTGCTAATTTGACCTTATCCACGAAGAAGTTTATATAACCACCTACAGATTTAATTTCTGAAAAAAGATTTCCAGTTTTTATTTGGGAGGCCAGCTCGGCGGCAATTTTATCCGGAGCTTTTTTAAATTTTTTGGCTAAACTAAAACAGGGAAAAGCATAATCACCCAATTTTTCATCCGGAGGGATTTCCAGCAGTTGTTCCACTTGCTGGGGAGGTAAATCGGTTTTCCGGGAGACGACTTTTACAATTTCTTGAACAAAAGGATTATTCATAGCCAATAAAGTTATTTACGTTGAATATTTTGTTAATGCCGAAAGAAAGATAATTGAAAATCTTTTCATTCGTAGTATAAAATTCCTTCGAAAGCTTTTTCGGTTGGTCCTATTAAGAAAAGATGCTTATTTTTCAAATCCCATTTTACCTCCAAAGAACCATGCTTAAAAATCGCTTCGATCTGGGGTTTCAATTTTTTATCCAGATAACCGGTAATAAGAGCCGCTGTAGTTCCGGTTCCACAGGCGATGGTCACCCCGCAACCCCTTTCCCAGGTTTTCTGTTCAAATTTACCCGGATTTAATATTTTCACAAATTCCACATTAGTTCTCTTGGGGAAGACCCTATGGGTCTCAATTAGACTTCCGATTTCAGTCCAGTTTTCGGGAAACTCTCTGACAAAAACAATAGCATGCGGATGCTCTCCCAAGGTGACGTGATCAATTTTCCAGTTTTTATTTTTCAATTTCAAATCCAATTTTCTAACCTTGTATTTAATTTTTCCCAAATCGGCTTTGACCCAAAATGTTTTTGGGTCCACAATTTCCGTCTCAATAATTCCGGCTTTGGTTTCAATTTTCTGCTTTTTATTTTTGGATAATCCGTTTTCATAAATATATCTGGCAGCGCAACGGACCCCGTTCCCGCACATCTCTCCTTCGGTTCCATCTACGTTGAAAACCCGCATCCGGAAAAGATACTTCTGGCCTTGGGTGATGACTATCAAACCATCTGAACCGATACCTAAATGCCGGTAACTGACCCTTCGGGCTAAACGGTTTAAATTTACTTTTTTCATGCCGGGGCTGAAAGTGTCAATAAAGACATAATCATTCCCCAGCCCATGCAATTTGGAAAATTTTATCTGCATAAACTTTTTTTAAATCTAATTAAAATCACAGCTTTTGGCAAATCCTTTTGAACTGGCTGCAATTTGCTGTCATTTCACTTGACACCTGTCTCAAATCTCTTATAATATTAAACTAATTGATGCCGATTAAATAAATGAGGGTATGGATAACCAAGCTTTTGATCTAAATTCCAATTCTGATAATTACACAGATGGCTCCCCCACCAGGGAAAAGTCCAACTTTTTGAGTTATCTTTTAGTAATTGCCAGGAATCAAAAGTTCATTATCGGTTCTTTTTTTGTGGTGACCTTTACGGTTGCCATCCTTTCCTTGTTTCTGCCCAACTGGTACACCGCCAAAACCACCATTCTACCGCCGGAAAAAGAAGGCTTCTTGGTGGGTGTCTCGGGAAGCGGCGGGCTCTCTTCTATAATGGGGGATTTGGCTTTACCTTTAATGGCTACCCCTTCGGATGTATTGGCTTCCATTTTAAATAGCAGAAGAGTGGCCCAGGCGGTCATTGATACCGAGGATTTGCAGGGATATTACGGCCTTAAAACCAAAGAAAAAGCATTGAAAGAAGTCTGGTCACATCTAAAAGTCTGGGTAGGAGAAGAAGGGATTGTGAATTTAACTTATGAAGATAAAAACCGGGACAGAGCCGCCAGCATTGCCAACAGTTTTATTGAAAAACTGGATGAAGTTAATCGCCAGACCCAAATTTCCAAAGCCAAAAATAAGAGAGTCTTTTTAGAGGAAAGATTGGTCCAGACCGAGGAACTGTTAAGAGAAGCAGAAGTGAATCTGAAAAAATTCAAAGAATCCAAAAAAGTGGCTTCTCTGGACGAACAAACCAAATCCACGATTGAATCGGCGGCTGACTTAAAAGCTAACTTAGATTCTATTGAAGTTGAACTTTACGTAGCCACCAAGACCTCGCCGGCCTCTCCCTTTACCCTGGAACTGAGATTGAGAAGAGAAGAGCTGACCAGAAAGCTGAAGCAGACCGATTCCACTTTAGTTCAGATGGCTTCCATGAGTCTTGATTTCACTCTTTTGTACCGGGATGTGGCCATGCACAATAGGGTTTTTGATTTGTTGACCCAGGAATTGGAAAGAGCCAAAATCGAGGAAGCCAAGGACACCCCTTCTCTGCAGATATTGGACCAGGGTGTGCCGCCCGAAAAAAAATCCCGGCCTAAGCGAACTTATGTGGTAGTTTTTGCCGGATTTTTGACCCTGCTCTCCAGTATCTTCTGGGTCTTTTTGAAGGAATATATCTCCAATTTCAAACGGCAAAATCCCCAGGAATTCAACAAACTGCAGACTGTATACAGAGGGGTTTCTGGTGACATAACTCAATTCCGCCGGTCATTATTGAAATTTAAGAAGACCAAAGTTTAAAAATCCCTCTGACCGCCGAAATTAATTAAGAAATGATAAAAGTGGGCATAATTGGAGTGGGCGACTGGGGGAAAAATCTATTGCGGAATTTTGCCAGTCTGAAGGATTGTGAGGTGGCTTTTGTCTGCGACCCGGACGAAAAAAATTTAAAAAAAGCCGCCCGGCTTTTTCCCCACCTGAATTTCTGCCAGGATTATAAAAAAGCCCTGACCCAAGACCAAATTCAGGCCGTAGTTATTGCCACACCTCCCGCCACTCATTATGAAATTGCCCACCATGCTGTCATGGCCGGTAAGGATATCTTTGTGGAGAAACCTTTGGTCTTGGACTCATCTGAGGGAGAAAAGCTGTGTGAATTGGCCGAAAAGAAGCAACGGCTTTTGATGGTGGGGCATATTATGCTTTACCATACCGCTACTTTGAGATTAAAAAAATATATCGAAGAAGGGGAACTGGGAGAAGTCAGGTATGTTTATTCTACCAGAGTCAATTTAGGGAAAGTCCGCCAGGAGGAAAATGCTTTGTGGAGTTTTGCCCCGCATGACATTTCGGTAATTCTTTATTTATTGGGACAGACACCGGTATCGGTTTCCTGTAGCGGAAGCTGTTATTTACAGCCGGGAATTGAAGACGTGGTCTTTTTGACCATGCATTTTAATAATAATGTTATCGCCAATGTTCACGTCAGCTGGCTGGATCCTCACAAGGACAGAAAATTGACCATTGTAGGCAGCAAAAAGATGGCGGTATTCGATGATACCAAAGCCAGTGAAAAAGTTTGGATTTTTGATAAAGGGGTGGACAGTAACATGGATTATAACACTTACGGTGAATATTTGAGTTTGAGAACCGGAGATATCGTCATTCCCAAAATTGATTCGGTTGAGCCACTTCAGTCTGAATGTCAGCATTTTTTGGAATGTGTGAAAGACCGGAAAAAGCCACGCAGTGATGGAAAGGAAGCCCTGGCAGTGCTGAAAGTGCTGGTGGCTGCTCAAAAATCTTTAAAAATGGGGGGAACCCCAGTGGAAGTAGAATGCTAAAGCATGGCGTAGCCAAAAATAGGAGAAATCATGCAAGCTTTTGTGGATAAAACTGCTCAGGTAGGAGAAAGTACCAAAATCGGTTTAGGGTCTGTCATTGCTGAAAAAGTAAAAATCGGCAAAAATTGCCAGATTGGAAATCATGTGGTGATACATGCTGAAACCGAAATCGGTGATAATGTAAGAGTAGATGACCATTCTGTGATAGGAAAATTGCCTCTGCGGGCTAAACAAAGCAAGACCACCTTGGAGAAGAAATTGTCACCGGCCAAAATTGGAGAGAATTGCTTAATTGGAACTTCGGCTATTATTTATGCCGGAGCTACCTTAGGCAATGCGGTTTTAGTGGCCGATTTGGCGACTGTCCGAGAAGATGTTACCATCGGAGATTTTACCATTGTAGGAAGAGGTGTCGCAGTTGAAAATCAGTCTAAAATCGGTTCATATTGCAAACTGGAAACCAACGCTTATATTACCGCTTATTCAGAGCTGGAAGATAGAGTTTTTATTTCTCCGGGTGTGGTAACCAGCAACGATAACTTTGTGGGCCGAACCAAAGAAAGGGTTAAATTTTACAAAGGGGTCACGGTGAAAAAAGGGGGCCGAATTGGAGCAAATACTACGGTTTTACCCGGAAAAGTAATCGCCGAGGATACTTTGGTAGCCGCCGGTTCGGTGGTGACCAAAGATACACCGGCTAGAAAGGTAGTCATGGGTACCCCGGCTAAAGTCATCAGAGATGTACCCAAGGAACAACTATTGGAGAACCAATAATGCCAGAGCCGAATATTTCTGAAATCAAAGATACTAAGAAATCCAAAGGTGAATCTGTAACATCTGTTCCTTTATTAGATTTAAAGAGACAGTATGCTTCAATCAAAAAGGAAATTGATGAAGCTATTGCCAAAGTCGTCACCCATGCTCAGTTTATTCTGGGTCCGGAAGTAAAAATCTTCGAAGAAAGCGTTGCTTCTTATTGTAAGACCAAATTTGCTATCGGAGTGGCCTCTGGAACCGATGCTTTGCTCATAAGCTTGAGAGCCTGTGGGGTGGGACCGGGGGACGAAGTAATTATCCCCACTTTCTCATTCTTCGCCACTGCTGGTGTGGTGCACAACTTAGGGGCTAAGCCGGTTTTCGTGGATATAAATCCTGAGAGCTACAACCTCAACCCTGATTTAATCCAAGAAAGAATCACCAAAAAGACAAAAGTTATAATGCCGGTGCATCTCTTTGGACAGACCTGTGATATGGACCGGATTTTAGATTTAGCGAAAAAATATAATTTGAAGGTAGTTGAAGACGCCGCTCAAGCCTTAGGAGCGGAATATAGGAATAAAAAAGCCGGCAGCTTGGGTGACTTGGGATGTTTTTCCTTTTTCCCCAGTAAAAATTTAGGCGGTATGGGGGATGGAGGGATGGTGGTTACCAGTAATCCTGAATTAGCAGAAAAAATTAAACTCTTGAGAACTCATGGAGCTAAGCAAAAATATTATCACGACATCGTAGGTTATAACAGCCGTCTGGACACCCTCCAAGCTGCTGTTTTAAATGTAAAACTGAAATGTCTGGATACCTGGAGCAAAAAAAGACAAGAGAATGCGCTAGTTTACAATAAAAATCTGAATGGACTTGAAATTACTTTGCCCAAGGCTGAAAGTTTTAATTACCATATTTATAACCAATATACCATTGCCGTAAAAACCCGGGACGAATTGAAGGACTTCTTAAAACAAAAAGGAATCGGCTGTGAAATTTATTATCCGGTCCCCTTACATCTGCAGAAATGTTTTGAATACTTGGGTTACAAAAACGGGTCTTGCCCGGTAGCGGAAAAAAGGGCCCTGGAAGTAATTTCTGTACCGGTTTTCCCGGAATTGACTGAAAAAGAGCAAAATTTCGTAATTTCTGCCATTAAACAGTTTTATCAGCATTGAAATGAAGGTTGTTTCAGTTGTAGGAGCCAGACCCCAGTTTATCAAACTCTCTGCTCTATCCTCCAGATTAAGAAAATATCATAAAGAAATAATCGTTCATACCGGTCAGCATTATGACGAAGAGCTTTCAGCTCTTTTTTTTAAGGAGTTGAAAATTCCTAAGCCGGATTATGATTTAGAAGTCGGCTCCGGCTCTCAAGCCGAGCAGACCGGAAAAATGTTGATTAAACTGGAGCAGGTTCTGGAATTTGAAAAACCGGATCTGGTCTTGGTTTATGGTGATACCAATTCCACTTTAGCCGGGGCTCTGGCCGCTAGTAAATTACAGATTCCCTTGGCTCATATCGAAGCCGGCATGCGAAGTTATACAGATATGCCGGAGGAAGTAAACCGCAAAGTCACGGATCATTTGTCACAGATTCTTTTTTGCCCGACTCATCAATCAGTGAAGAATCTAAGAAAAGAAGGAATAACCAAAAGAGTTTATTTAGTGGGAGACTTAATGTATGAAGCCTTGATTTGTAATTTACAGACAGCTCAAAAGAAGTCGGATATTTTGAAAAAATTAAACTTAAACTCCAAGAATTTTTATTTAGCCACTATCCATCGGGCTGAAAATACTGATTACCGAGACAATTTAGTCAAAATTACCAAAATCTTAGAAAGCTTAGACAGGAAAACAATTTTTCCGGTCCATCCTCGAACCAGAAAGTACTTAGAAGAACGTCACCTCTGGAATAGATTAAAAAAAACCAGAAACTTACTCTTGCTTGACCCTATCCGCTATTTGGATATGCTGGTTTTGGAACAAAACGCCAGTCTAATTTTGACTGATTCTGGTGGTGTTCAAAGAGAGGCCTATTTTTTAAAGACACCCTGTTTGATTTTGAGAGAAACCACCGAATGGATCGAGATAACCAAAACCAACGGCTTCATGACCAGCTCTCTGGATATAAAAAAAGTGCAAAGAAACTTGAAGAGGTTAAACAGTTCCCGTATTTCTAAGAAGCAGGCAACGACCAATTCATCTGCCAGCCGAAAGATTTTAAATATCTTAAATAAGTTTAATGGATAAATCTTTATATTCTACTATTTCTGTGGTCATCCCCACTTTTAATCGTAAAAATATTTTAGGAAAATGCCTGGAGGCTTACTTTCAACAAACCTATCCAAAAGAAAAAATTGAAATTTTAATTGCCGATGATGGTTCCACTGATGCAACAGAGCATTATATTACAGAGATCCAAAAAAAATCTCCGATTAGGATCCGATATCTCAAACAAGAAAACACAGGAGTAACTTTTGCCAGAAATCTAGGAATAAAAAATTCTCAAAATCAAATAATTTTACTTTCTGACGATGATATTATACCTGTTTCAAACTTAATTGAGGAACACCTGAGATGGCATAATCTTTATCCTGGAGGACAAGATGCAATCTTAGGATATGTGACTTGGTCTCCTGAGATAGAAATTGATGACTTCATGCGCTGGTGTGAAAATGGCGGACCTTTGCAGCAATATCATTTAATCGAAAACCGGTGCCAAGTGGATTGCCGTTTTTTTTATTCCGGCAATATTTCTCTGAAATCTGATTTATTAAAACAAAATTTGTTTGATGAAAAGTTTTACTTTGGCTTTGATGATTTTGAATTAGGTTATCGTTTAAGTCAAAAGGGATTAAAAATTTATTATAATAAAGCCGCCCTAGGTTATCATTATAAGAAGTTCACTTATGCAGAAATGGAAAAAAGAAATCAAAAGCTTGGTCCAGAAGCCTGGGTCCTGCATCAAAAATGGCCTCGGACCAAACAAATTGTCAGGGTTAGAAATATTTGGATGTTGAGAATGTCTAAAATTGCAACTGGACTTTTCTATCCCCTGGCTAATCTTTTAAACTGGAAAAAAGTTATATATCATCATAAATATCAAAACCGGTTATCCCAAATTTTTGCTTTAAGCTATAAACAGGCCCAAGCCAAAAATATAAAGGTTTCTTAAATGTTAAAAAGTAAATTTGACTTAATCTTTATTCTGGGTGCTTTATTTTTGAGCGTTCTTGCTCTGTTGGGACCCCCTCCCTTACAAAATCTTTATCTGGCAGCCATTCTCATTTTAAGCATTATAACCATAATTTTGCATAAACAGAACCGGCTTTCTTTGACCTCATTTTTGGCACTATTGATAATCTATACCGCACCTATGGAAAAATTAATGTGGAAAATCGGTTTTGCCCTAAGACCGGTCATGCTTTTTTCTTTTGCTGCTTTTTATATCTGGGGGATTTTAAGCTTTAAAGATGGTTTTAAAATTGAAAAAAAAACCCAAAAACTTTTGATTTTGTGGTTTGTGCTGATTCTGGCGTTTCTGCTGAGCGGTATTTTTTCTATCAATCCGGTCAAGAGTATGAGAGTAGCTATCCTGCATCTGACTTTATTTTTAATCTTATTTTTGATAGTGCAGTTTGTCAAAAACCGGCAAGATTTGGTTAAGTTTACCCAACACTGGATGGTGATCGGTTTTATCTTGTGCATGTATGGCTTAGTCGAGTATTGGGGCAGTTTCATCGGGTTTGATATCGACCGAGTAGTCTTTGGTCCCATCTATTCTATGACTACTCCCGGCCAAACCGTGGCTCAAAGACTTTTTGGACAAAGAATCTATTCATTGTTCGGCGACCCCAACAATTTCGCCGGCTTTTTAAACACGGTCTTTCCCTTTTTTCTGTGTTCCGCCATATATTTTGCAAAACTCAAACAGGCCAAAAGATTTTTCTGGTTTTTGCTGGCTACTCTGACTGTCTTTTTTGTCTTTATTATGACCTTATCCCGCAGCGGATGGTTAGGTCTTTCTATTGGACTTTTAGTAGTAGCCTGGTATAAAAGAGCTCAGATTTTCAGGTCAGCTAATTGGAAATATTTTTTGGTGGCTTTAATTGTCATTGTAGTCTTTTTTGCTCAGATCTATCAGTATTTGTATTTCATCATCAGTGCTCGTTTAGAGGAAATGGAATCAAGAGGGATTCATCTATATTTAATCAAATCTGCTTTTTCCATGTTTTTATCTCATCCTTTGACCGGAGTTGGCATAGGTAACTTTGGCGAGGCTTATGGGAAATACTTCAAGCCCGGCTATGAATATTATAATGCCCATTCAGCTTTTCTGACCATTTTATCCGAAACCGGAATAATCGGGTTTATAATCTATACCTCTTTTTATATTTTTATATTCAGGCAGATTCTGCTCTTTTTCAGGAATTCAAGCGGTTATCATAAAGAGGTCATCGGATTGGGGCTTCTGTCCGGTTTCTGCGGTTTGATGGCCGCCAATATTTTTTATCAAAACTTTACCTTTCAGTTTTTCTTTGTCTTTTTGGGTTTGGCTTTTGCCGCTGGAATTGTGGCATCCAAGGCAACCTCTAATGGCCTCGACCGGCAGCAGTAAATCCCTAGAAATCTTTTGTTTTTGTCAAAAACTCATATTAAATTATCCTCCAACGGCAAATGAGTTATCATAATTTAAAAATCAAAAAAGGATAAATAATGCTGGATTTGAAATTCATCCGAGAAAACTCTGAGAAAGTTAAAGAAGCCATTAAAAACAAGAGAGAGAAGCTGGATCTGGATGTAATTTTGAATCTGGATGAACAGAGAAGAAAAATTTTGCTGGAAGCCGAAAGCTTGAGGCAGAAAAGAAACGAGTTTTCCAAAATCATTGCCCAGATGAAAAAGGAAGGAAAAAACACGGATAAGGAAATCGCCCAGATGAAAACGGTCTCGGATAGAATCACGGTTTTGGACCAAAACCTAAGAGACGTGGAACAACAACTGGAGCAGTGGTTGCTCAGAGTTCCTAACGTACCGCATCCCTCCGTGCCGGTGGGAGAAGATGAGAGCGCCAACAAGCTGGTCAAAGAATGGGGGGAGATTAAGAAACTTGATTTCAAACCTCTACCTCACTGGGAGCTGGGCCGGATTCTGGGAATCCTGGATTTAGAGAGAGCCTCCAAGATCAGCGGTTCCGGTTTTATCGTATTCACCGGGAAAGGAGCTCTCTTGGAACGGTCTCTGATTAATTTTATGTTGGATTTACATACCCAGAAACATGGCTATAAAGAAATTTTTCCTCCCTATCTGGTCAACCGGGATTCTATGACCGGAACCGGGCAGTTGCCCAAGCTGGAAGAGGATATGTATTTATTGAAAAATGATGATTACTTTTTGATTCCGACCGCAGAAGTACCGCTGACAAATTTACACCGAGATGAGATTTTAAAAGCGGAGGGTTTGCCCATTTACTATACCGCTTACACTGCCTGTTTCAGAAGAGAGGCCGGTGCCTACGGCAAGGAAACCAAAGGAATGATTAGGGTGCATCAGTTTGATAAAGTAGAGCTGGTCAAAATCGTTGAGCCCCAGAATTCTTATGACGAATTGGAAAAACTTCTGCAAAATGCCGAAGAGGTTTTACAGCTTTTGGGTTTGCCCTATAGGGTCAGACTTCTGTGCACCGGAGATTTAAGTTTTGCCGCGGCTAAATGTTATGATATCGAAGTTTGGGCACCGGGAGTGGAAAAATATCTGGAGGTCTCTTCCAACAGCAATTTTGAAGATTTTCAAGCCAGGAGAATCGGGATAAAGTATAAACCCACCCCTAATTCCAAGCCGGAATTAGTTCATACTTTGAACGGTTCCGGCGTGGCCCTACCCCGCACTGTTATCGGTATTCTGGAGAATTATCAGACTGCTAAAGGGACAGTGGTCATACCGGAGGTTTTAAGACCGTATATGCATGGAATCTCTGAACTCACATAACTTATGTTTAAAAGGAAAGACCGAGAAAGTTTTATTGTTGAATACAAGGGTTACTCTTTGTTCTTTAAGATTTTTTTAATCTTCGGCGTTTTAGTCATTGCCGCCGTCTTTCTTTACTTCACTCAAGATATAGTCACCAAACTGAAAGAGGATTCGCGCCGAGTGGTAGCGGCTTACTCCCGTTTATGGCAGATTGCCGCTTCAGAATCAGCCGGAACAGAGGAGGTCAGTTTTTTATTTGAAGAAGTAATCCAAAGAGCCGACTTCCCCCTCATTGTAACCGGTCCGGAGGGAGAACCGCAGGCCTGGAAAGGGGTGCCCGGAATTGCCTCCGATGATACGACTTTTGCCAGCAGACAAAAACTAAAAGAAATAGCTAAAAAATTAGACGAAGACCATCTCCCGGTTCCCATTTTTTACGGTAAAGAAGATTTCATCATAAGCTATCTGCACTACGGAGACCCGGAAATTATCGCCCGTCTGCATCTGATGCCGATTGTGGAGGTGGGAGTGATTGCTTTATTTATTTTGATTACTTTTATAAGTTTCCGCAACATCAAAAAATCAGAGCAACACTCCATCTGGATCGGAATGGCCAAAGAAACTGCTCATCAACTGGGGACACCCATTTCTTCTCTGATGGGTTGGCTCGAACTTTTAAAGCAAGAGCAGTATGCTCATCCGACTGGCAATTTGAAGGAAACTGTCTCCAAGATGGAAGAGGATTTGCACAGACTGGAAAAAATTGCCCATCGCTTCAGTCAGATTGGCTCCATTCCCGAATTAAAGGAAACCGATTTGAATTCCATTATTGAGGAAGTGGTCAAATATTTTCGCAACCGTCTCCCTCACGCCGGCTCCGGGGTTTGCATAAAAACAGATTTAAAGCCAGTGCCTTTGCTGAAAATTAATGCTGAACTGGTCTCCTGGGTGATTGAAAATTTGATCAAAAATGCCTTAGAATCGGTTGACCCTAAACAGGGGGTAATTAAGATATCGACCGCAGCTAATTCCAAGCTGGTGACTTTGACAATTTCGGATAATGGCAAAGGAATTCCTACTAAGGAACAGAAAAGAGTTTTTCATCCTGGCTATACTACTAAAAAGCGGGGCTGGGGTTTGGGGCTTTCTTTGGCTAAAAGGATTGTGGAGGATTATCACCAGGGAAAAATTGTTCTGGAGGAGAGCATTCCCAACCAAAAAACCGTATTTATAGTAAGTTTTCCTATAGCGTAAAGAAGCTTAGCTTGACCGAGGCTTCTTTTTACCTTAACTAAAATTCTATGGCAACAGAACTCAAAAATGTTTTATGGGTAGATGATGAGATAGACCAATTAGGGTCTCATATCATCTTTTTGGAGCAGAAAGGGTATAAAATCACCAAAGCCACCAATGGAGATGATGCTATTTCCTTAGTGGGGAAAAATAATTTTGACTTAGTTTTGTTAGATGAAATGATGCCCGGCAAAGATGGGCTGACTACTCTGGAGGAGATTAAAAGAATCTCTCCCAATCTGCCGGTAATTATGGTGACCAAATCCGAAGAAGAGCGTCTGATGGAACAGGCCATCGGCGAGAAAATATCCTTTTACATCACCAAACCGGTCAACCCCAGCCAGATTCTTTCGGTGGCTAAAAAAATCTTGGAAGAAAAATCTATCCGGGAGAAACACGTGGTCAAACAGTATATTGAGCAGTTCAACCAGCTTAAGGGGAAACTAAATTTTCCTCTTGCCGCCAAAGATTGGATTGACATTCACCACCAGCTCTGTCAATGGGATTTGGAATTGGAAAATTTCAGAGAGCCCAGCTTAATTGAAACCCACCAGGGTCTGAAGAAAGAATGCAATCTGGAATTCGGCAAATTCATTGAAAGAGAGTACCCCCTCTGGCTTAGATCTAAAGAAAGGCCGGATTTGTCAGTAGATGTGGTGCCTAAATTCTTACAACCGGTTTTGCTGGAAAATAAACCCACCTTTTTTTTCATACTGGACTGTATGAGATTAGACCAGTGGCTGGCGGTTGAGGGAATCTTGAATGAATATTTTAACATAAAAAAAGAGTTTTATTTTTCAATTTTGCCAACCGCCACACCCTATTCCCGCAATGCCATTTTCAGCGGACTTTTTCCCGATGAGCTGGCCCAAAAATTTCCGGAAGTCTGGAAATCCGACGATGAAAATGAACACAGCCGCAATCGCTATGAAAGGCAACTTTTAGATGCCCAATTGAAAAGATTAGGTGTGGCTTTGAAATCCGAGGCAAAATATGCGAAGATTCTGGATATCTCCGAAGGAGAAAGTATCGCTAAAAAAATCTCCTCTTTTATGAATGTTCCTTTATTTTCTCTGGTGTTTAACTTTCTGGATATTTTATCTCACGGCCGCTCCGAATCGGAGATTTTGATTGAAATCGCCCCGGACGAAGCCGCTTTCCGCTCTTTGATGAAATCCTGGTTCAATCATTCTGCCTTACTGGATATATTGAAATATTTGTCAACACAGGACTGTAATGTGGTCTTTACTACCGACCATGGCTCGGTTCTGGGGACCAGGGCTAATTTAGCTTATGGGAAAAGAGATACTTCTCCTCATTTGAGGTATAAATACGGTGATAATTTGAATACCGACCCCAAAGGGGCTATTTTGATTAAAAATCCCAAAGATTACCGGCTTCCCTTTTTCGGCCTGGCTACCACTTATCTTTTGGCCAAAGAAGATTATTATTTTGTTTATCCCACTAAATTCCACGAATATGAAAAGGAGTTCAAAAACACTTTCCAGCATGGCGGTATCTCTATGGAGGAAATGATTCTTCCGGTCGCTATTTTAAAACCCAAGAAAAGATAAGTGATAGACGCTAAACTAGTTTCCTCAACGGTAGAGGAGACTAAAAAATTGGGTCGGGAATTTTCACAAAAACTTTCTGCGGGGGTGCTGGTAGCGATTAGCGGACCTCTGGGGAGCGGAAAGACGGTCTTAATTCAGGGGATCTGTGAAGGCTTGGGGGTGAAACAGCTGGTAACCAGCCCCAGCTTTATTATTATCAATGAATACCCGGCAGAAAAATTTAGGGTCTATCATTTTGATTTGTACCGCTTGAAATCCGTTCAGGAATTAATCAATTTAGGTTATGAAGAATATTTCTATGGTAACGGGATTTGCTTAGTAGAATGGGCCGAGAAAGCCCGGGAGCTTCTGCCGGATGATAGAATCGAAATCCATCTAAAAATCCTGTCCGAAAACCAGAGAGAAATCACAATTCAGGAATGGTTACGCCATCCCGCAGGGAAAAGAAAGCCAAAGTAAAAATATGAAAGTCCTGGGACTGGACAGTTCCTCATCTGTTCTGGCTTTGGGAATAATCGAGGATAACCAGGTTCGAGCTGATGTTAAAGTAAAGCTGGAGGGAAATCTTTCCGAAGTCCTGGTAGATGTTTTTAACCAGGCTTTGAAGGATTTGAATTTAAAGGTCGTGGATCTCCAAGCTTTGGCTTATTCTGTTGGCCCGGGCTCATTCACGGGTTTGAGAGTAGGATTGTCTTTTGTTAAAGGTTTGAGCTTTTCGACCGGGATACCGATTGTGGCAGTTCCGACTTTGGATGCTTTGGCCAGTCAGGTTAACTTGGCCAACACTTTGGTGGTGCCGATTATCGACGCTAAAAAAAAATTGGTCTATTCGGCGCTCTATACCAACCAGAATGGGTCTATACAAAAAATCTCCGAGTATATGCTTCTGCCTTTGAATAAAATGGTGGAAAAAATACCGGCGGATGCTTTATTTATCCTTCTGGAGGATGAGAATTTCCGACTGACCTGGAATAAGCTGACAGACGAAAAAAATATATTGGCTAAAGTCATCCCTCTTTCACCCAGTGGAGTGGCCGTGGCAAAATTAGGATTGGAAAAATTCAGAAAGCAACAGGTCGCAGACCTGTCAAATTTGGAACCGTTATACATCTCACCGGTGGCTTTTAAAACCAAAAAAGATGCCTGATTTGGTTGAAAAATTAACGATTAAGAATATGCAGCCGGAGGATGTGGATGAAGTCGTAGCAATAGAGAAGCAAAGCTTTTCCGACCCCTGGTCTAAGGAGAATTTTTTGGCAGAATTGGACCTGCCTTTTTCCTGGGTTTGGGTGGCAAAAATAAAAAACCAGCTGACAGGATACTGCTGCTGCTGGGAAATTGAGGGAGAGCTGCAAATTGCCAATCTAGCAGTTCATCCAAAATTCAGAAATCAGGAGCTGGGTAGAAAAATCTTACAAGAAATCTTAAATAGAGCTTGTCAAAGAAAAGTAAAAAAGGTAACTTTAGAGGTCAGGGAATCAAACCAATTTGGTTTGAAATTGTATTATGCTTTTGGCTTTACGGAAATCGGCAGACGAAAAAGATATTATCAGAAACCGGTTGAAGATGGCTTAATTTTAGCTAAAATCCTAGAATAAATTATGGAATGGTTTAAGAAAATCAAAGAAGGGGTTAGCGCCCAGCCCAAAAAAGAGATTCCGGAAGGGCTGTGGACCAAGTGTGAGGATTGCGGGGAGATTATCTATGTCAAGGAGCTGGAGAGAAATTTCTGGGTCTGCGGCAAATGTAAATATCACTTCAGAATTAAGAGCACTGATTATATCAATCTGTTGCTGGATGAAGGTGTTTTGGAGGAGTTTGACCGGACCTTAATTTCCGGCGACCCTCTGAAATTCAAGGACTCCAAGAGGTATCCAGACCGAATCAAGGAATCCC
>Ga0154874_138_pt1 | contig 23584 bp, 16 predicted proteins | sample Rifle2008BG19ft_FD_105846 | JGI IMG/M metagenome (GOLD analysis project Ga0154874, IMG submission 105846) | candidate division Zixibacteria bacterium RBG_19FT_COMBO_42_43
CGGAGTGGGAAATGTACATATCAGAAAGATGGTAATTTACACCGGTATCTCGATTTTAATCTGGAACGGGGCTTTGGTTGCGATCGGAACAGTTTTGAAAGCCAATTCCGAGGATGCCTATAGATTTTTGGTGACTTATAATAAAATAGTTCTGACTATTTTTGCCCTAGCGGTTTTATACTGGATTTTTAAATTGTTAAAGAAAAAATTCAAAAAGGAGCCGATTTGAAAATTTTGGTTTTGATGGGGGGAGATTCTGCCGAGAGGGATGTTTCCATAGTCAGTGGAGAAGCGGTGGTAGAAGCTTTGAAAAAAGCCGGGCATAAAGTGATTCCGGTGGATACCAGCAAAAGCTGGCAGGTGTTGCCGAATAATCACACCCAATATTTGCCCCAAGGGATAAAAACTGCCCCTCCGGGTGCTCAAGAATTAAAACCGATCGATTCGGATGTGGTGTTAAAACATTTTGAATCGCAGGATTTGAAAGATGTGGATGTCATCTTTTTGGCTCTGCATGGCGGCAAGGGAGAAGACGGAACCATTCAGTCCTTACTGGATTTGACCGGTAAGCCCTACACCGGCTCTGGAATGTTGGCCAGCGCTTTGGCCATGAACAAAGATATGTCCAAAAAAATTTTTGAAAGAGAAAAAATCAGAACCCCCAAATGGATTTTATGGGAGTCGGATAATTCATCTGATATTTCTGAACTGCAAAAAGAAATCAAAAAGAAATTTGGCTACCCGGTGGTGGTTAAGCCCAACAACCAGGGTTCCACCATAGGTTTGACCATACTCCAAAAGGATGGAGATTTAAAAAAGGCAGTAAATTTAGCGGGAGAGTATTCTCATCAAATTTTAGCGGAAGAATTTATTCCGGGGCGGGAGATTACCGTGGGTATTTTAGAAGATCAGGCCTTGCCCGTGATTGAGATTGTGCCAGAGCACGGAATCTATGACTACGAATGCAAATATACACCGGGCAAGAGTAAATATGTTTGTCCGGCTGAACTGACTAAAAAACAAACTCATGAAGTACAGGAATTGGCTTTTCGGGCCTTTAAGGCTTTGGGATGTGAAGGTTACGCCAGAGTGGATTTTCGTTTAGCCAAAAACGGAATATTTTACTGCTTAGAAGTCAACACTCTCCCGGGAATGACCAACACCAGTCTGGTTCCCAAAGCCGCCAAAGCGGCCGGAATTGACTTTCCGGAATTAGTGGAAAAAATTGTAAAACTAGCATCCCATAAGAAGAAGGTTTAACTAATCCCTTAATTTTTCGTATAACTAGCTAGTTGTAAATCCAGCTCCCCTTTACATTTTGGTTGTAGAAATGGTTTAATCTTAGTATATTATTTTTCTAAAATAAATTTAAAAACATGCAATGAATTAGAGGTCAAAACTTATGAGTTTCAAAGGAATTTTATTTGATTTGGGCAGCACCCTAATCGAGTTTGACAATACCGAATGGGACAAGCTGGAAAGAGCTTGTGTCCAGCAGGGCTATGAGTTTTTAGTAAAACGAGGCTATAAGATACCGGATTGGGAAACTTTCGGAAAAACTTTTCTGACTGAATTTCATCAGGCTTGGCAGAAAGCTCAAGAAAGTTTAATTGAAGTGAAACTGCCGGAATGGGTCGCAAATTTTCTAGTTAGATATGGAATCTCCAGTCCGGATGGTTTTAGTTTAGAATTTTTGAAGCTCTACTACGAACCGATTTCCAAACAGATAACTTTAATTGATGGCGTAAAAGAGGTTTTGGAGCATTTTAAGAAGCAGAATTTTAAAATCGGATTAATCTCTAACTCTTCCTTTCCCACTGAATTTCACATAGAAGAGTTAAAAAACTATGAAATCATTAACTTCTTTGAAGAAACTTTGTTTTCCTACGATTTCGGTTTAAGGAAACCACATCCGGATTTATTCAAAAATGTCTTAAATAAGTTAAAGTTAAAACCGCAGGAAACAGTTTTCATCGGGGACAGGTTGATTGAAGATGTGTCCGGACCTCAAAAAGTGGGGATGAAAGCGATTTTGAAATACAAAAAAGAAAGAGATTATTCTGCTCCGGTGGTGCCGGATTACGTGGTCAATAACTTAAGCGAACTTCCGGAAGTAATCCGCAAATTCAAATAAGCTATGAGCTTGGTTTTCTTCAATACTCTCACCAGACAAAAGGAGGAGTTTGTCCCCATTGAGTCTGGAAAAGTCAAAATGTATACTTGCGGTCCCACCGTGTATGATTATCCTCATATCGGAAATTACCGAACTTTTTTATTTGAAGATTTGTTGCGGCGCTATTTAAAATACAAAGGGTTTCAGGTCACTCAGGTCATGAATCTGACGGATATAGATGATAAAATAATCATCGGTTCTCAAAAGAAAGGAATTTCGCTAGATGAGTACACCGCACCCTATAAGAAAATCTTTTTTGAGGATTTAAACACTCTGAACGCCGAAGCATCTGAATTTTATCCGGAAGCGACCAAGCATATCAAAGAAATGGTGAAGATTATCAAAAAGCTTTTGGGGAAGAAACATGCCTACGAAATAGAAGGCTCTATCTATTTCAAAATTTCAACTTTTCCAGAGTACGGAAAACTTTCCAAGATGAATTTAGAGGAGTTGAAAGTGGGTACCAGAGTCAAAGCTGACGAATATGAGAAAGAGCAAGTCAGTGACTTTGCCTTATGGAAGGCCTGGGATGAAAAAGATGGAGACATTTTTTGGGAGACGGAGATCGGTAAAGGGCGTCCGGGCTGGCATATTGAATGCTCGGCCATGAGTATGAAATATTTGGGGGAGTATTTTGATATTCACACTGGTGGAGTGGATAATATTTTCCCCCATCATGAAAACGAGATTGCCCAGAGTCAATGCGCCACCGGCAAAAAATTTGTCAACTTTTGGCTGCATGCCGAACATCTGTTGGTAGATAACAAAAGGATGGCCAAAAGATATGGAAATTTCTACACCTTAAGAGATTTATTGGATAAAGGTTGGTATCCGATGGCTATTCGTTATTTGCTTTTATCCACCTATTACCGCCAGCAGCTGAATTTCACCTTGGAAGGATTGGAAGCAGCCAAAAATTCTTTGCAAAGAATTTTTGATTTTTCAGACCAGTTAGAAACTATAGAAAAAGAAGGGAAAAACCCCCAAGCAGAAAGGCTAGTTATTTCAGCCAAGGAAAAATTCGAGGCTGGTTTGGATGACGACCTAAACGTTTCGATCGGCCTGGCAGCTATTTTTGACTTAATCTATGAAGTAAACAAACTTTTAAGAGAAAACCAAGTTTCAAAAACAGATGCGCAATTAATTTTAAATCAGATGGACAGTTTCGATAAAGTTTTAGGTTACTTGAAAAAACCTGAAGAGAGTTTGGATGATAAAGCTGTGCAATTAGTAGAACGAAGAGAAAAGGCCAGACAGGATAAAGACTGGCAGTTGGCTGATAAGATTAGAAAACAACTCCTTGAAATGGGAATTATTTTAGAAGATACTTCAGCCGGTACCAAATGGAAGAAAAAGATTTGATATTGACAAAAAGCTGGCGTAAAATATATTGAAATTTCTCAATTTGGGTTTTCTTTTCCCTAGGGAATAGCGAAAACCTATACAAAAAGCAGAAATTGCTGGAGTAGCTCAGAGGCAGAGCAGGGGTTTTGTAAACCTCAGGTCGGGGGTTCAATTCCCTCCTCCAGCTGATAAATAGAGAGCGCAATTGGAGTTGTAGCGGTGCGATTTATCGCACATTAGAATTGGTCGGATTCATCCGACCGCTACAGGAAAGAAAAACATTGGAGAGGTGCCCGAGAGGCTAAAGGGGACGGTCTGTAAAACCGTTGGCTTTGCCTACGGTGGTTCGAATCCACCCCTCTCCATAAGTTATGGTGGTTCAATAGGTTAGGAGTGGAGTTAATTAAATAATTATTGTCCTTTGCAGAATAATCCTATAAATTCAATAGAAGACATTGTTATTTTTTTCTCTTTTTCTGCTCTGATACTGTTGTAATACGGGTTCGAATCCCGGTGGGGTTAAAAGTTCTGGAAAGCTGGCAAACAACAAACCATTGCATTGTTGTTAAGCTCTAATCTTCTAATTATAACACGACAGATTTATCAAGATTTTACTTGACAATTTTAGAAAGAACCTACATAATATTTGTAACTGGTCCAATAATACAGCAAGAATAAGATAGTTTCATTATAAGCTTTTGATTTTTACATCAAAAGTATTGAGGGATCTAAAAAGTCGCCTCGGGGCCAACAAATGAGGTTCAAGCCAGGTAAGGCAGTTGTATTCATATTAATCGCTTGTTTTTTTGCAAGTGCAGCGGCACTCGCGCAGGGAGACTTCAGACCAAAGATTGACTACCCCACCGCCACCAATCCCATTTCTATCTACGTTGCTGATTTGGATGGTGACAGCGACATAGATTTGGTGGTCGCCAATTATGGTAGCAGTAATGTTTCTGTTTTGAAAAACAACGGAGACGGTACTTTTGCAGCCAAAGTTGACTATCCAGTGGGAACCCAACCTATATCTGTTTTTGCTGCCGACCTGGATGACACTCTGGGATTAGATTTGGCGGTAGCCAATTACGGAAGTAATAACCTCTCCGTCTTATTTAACAATGGTGACGGAACCTTTGGTCCCGCCACGAACCTTTCGACAGGAAGTAATCCCATCTCGGTTTTCGCCGCCAGACTGGATACAGACTCAGATTTTGATATTGCGGTTACCAATGAAGCCAGTGGTACCGTTTCAGTATTCCTAAACAACGGTGACAGCACTTTTACACCCAAAGGTCCCTATGGAACGGGCATTAGCCCTTCAGCGGTTTTTGCCTCTGACATTGATGGTGATACTGACCAGGACTTAATCGTCACTAATTCCGGGAGTAATTCCATTCGGAGATTGAAAAACACTGATGGAATGGGGAATTTTGGTGATCTGGCTGATTATGCCACCGGGACTGCCCCCCGTTCTGTTTTTGTGGCTGACCTGGACGGAGACGGGGACAATGACGTTGTCACTGCCAACAACGGAAGCAACACCGTCTCAATTTTAAGAAATAACAACAACGGAACCTTTGCGGCCAAAGTCGACTCGGGGACCGGCTCCGGCCCATACTCTGTATTTGCCAAGGATTTAGTAGGGAATGTTGCGCGTGATTTGGTAGTGGCTAACTATAATGACAGCAGTGTCTCGGTTTTAAGAAACCTTGGTAGCGGCACTTTTGCAACCAAAGTGAACTATCGCACCGGAAAAAATCCTGCTTCCGTGGTGATTACAGATTGGGACATGGATGGTGACCAGGACTTAGCCGTAGCTAATTATGGAAGCAACAGTATTTCTATTTTATTGCGCAATCGACCTCCGGTTTTGGATTCCATCCCTTCCTACACCGTTAAGGAGGGTGCTAACTTAACCTTCAGAGTGCATGCCATCGATCCTGATATTGTGCAAGATTCCCTAGTTCTGTCAACCAGTACGTTGGCGAATGCAACCTTTACAGATAGCGGTAATGGCTCAGGTGCTTTCAGTTTTAATCCCAGTTTCGCCCAGGCAGGAGTTCACGGCGTAACTTTCAGAGCATCAGATGGAGGTTTAACGGACAGCCAGATTGTGACAATCACAGTCGAACAAGGGGATTTCGCTGACCCGGTCAGCTACTCGGCCGGAAGTCAACTCACCTCAGTAGCAGCTGCTGACTTAGATGGGGACGGAGACCCTGATTTAGCGGTGACGAATTTTAGCTTGGACAAAGTCACCTTTTTAAGAAATAACGGTAGCGGTGTCTTCTCCTCTCCTACTCCCTCTGACCGAGGGGTGGGGACTGGTCCCAAGGCGGTAATAGCCGCTAACTTAGATGCAGTTTCAGGGATTGACTTAGCCGTGGCCAATAGCAATTCCAACAGCATTTCAGTTTTGCGTAACGGAGGAGGTTTTAATTTTTTCAGAAACGACAAATCTACTGCCAGCGGACCTACTTCGGTATTTGCGGCTGATTTAGATACCGACGGTGACATTGATCTGGCGGTTGCTGATTTGGGGAGCAATGCTATCTCGATTTTGAAGAACAACGACGATACGAGTTTTGCCAATGCCCTTAATTATTTAGTCGGACTTGGGCCCTCTTCAATCTACGGGTCGGATTTTGACCTGGATGGAGATATTGATCTGGCAGTTACTCGCGTGGGAGACGGCACACCTCCCGAAAGCACACTCACGGTGGTTTTCAATGACGGTTCTGCTGTTTTCGACTCCACGGTCAATTATCCTACTGGAGGCGATCCTCGTTCAGTTTTCTCTTTCGATTTAGATGCGGATGATGATTCTGACCTGGTGGTGGCAAATTATTCCTCCCACACGATTTCAGTTTTTATGAATAACGGAGATGGGATTTTTGCCGCCAAAGTGGATTACCCCACAGACCTGAACCCCATCTCCATTTTCATTACCGACCTGGTCGGTGATTCTACGCCAGATGTGGCAGTCGCTAATCAGGGATCCGGCACAGTTTCGGTCTTCCGGAACCAAGGAGACGGGAGCTTTTATGCTAAGTTGGACTATTCAGCCGGGGCGGGCACCACACTTCCATCAGGGATTGTGGCTTCCGATGTTGACAAAGATGGAGATAAAGACCTAGTAATTGCAAATGAGATAGCTGGCACAGTTTCCATCCTGCTGAGTTTTGCCAGCCCTTGCTCTTATAAGCCCGGAGATGTTAACGGAGATGGGAGCGTAAATTTAACTGATATAGTTGGTCTGGTAAACGTTGTTTTCAAAGGCACACCCACACCCAGTCCCAGCTGTCGGGCGAATGCTAACGGGGCGTTGCCTATCAACTTGACAGATATAATTTATTTAGTAAACAAGGTCTTTAAGGGTGGACCCAATCCTATCAAATCCGGTGTTTGCTGTTTGTAAGTGTGAAAATAACTCGTTTGATACTGTTTCTCTAGTTTATACAATTTAGAACTTTTTAAATTCTAACATTTATAACTCCCAAGGAAGGAGGAAATTTTATGAAAAAAATCTCTATAGTTTTGTTAATTATTTCTTTATTTTCTCTGAGCTTAGCCCAGGACCCCGGTGGTCCAAACAGTATGTGGCTGGACCTTGACAATTCGGAGATTCTTTCAAGTGGAGGGGAAGTTACAAGCTTAGATCCTGACACCGTTTGTACCCCTGGCGACTTTAATGGTAGTGGTACAGTCAACCTCTCCGATTTGTCATTCTTAGTCAGTTATTTATTAATATGTGGCCTTTCTCCAACTTGCTTGCCTAATGAAGCTAATGGCAACTGTGAACTTGACTTGGGTGACCTGATATATCTTACAAATTTCTTCTTTAAAGGAGGTCCCGCACCGGTTTCTTACTGCTCAAATCCTGATACCTTTTTTGACCCCGGTAACCTTGACACCCTAAAGATTGGCACAGTTACCGGCTGCCCCGGTGATACGGTAGCTGTTCCGGTATATGTAAATAACGATGAAAAAATTTACCTTACGGTGCCACTTAGGATTGACACCAGCATGGCGGTGTGTGATTCGATAATTACTACCGGCACAAGAGGGGCTGGCAAAATTGCTGGCATTCCTGTATATTGTGGAGATTCTACAGGTGTTCTATTAAATACTAACGGAGTTGATACACTTACAGCTGGAAACGGTGTAGTGGCTTATTTGCGATGTATTATCAAGGATGGTGATTCCGGCTTCGTAACAATCGATTCGGCTACCCTTGGTCCCAATACACTCAGGTTCTTCAAGAGCAATACCTATTCCATCAAGCCGGTTTTCATAGGAGGTGGAATAAATGTAGCTTGCCCAACCAACTTTAAAGTAACTATCAGAGCTTTCTCCCCGGTTAATTTGGTAGTTATTGAACCGACTCCCGAAGCAGATAGCGTGGGATTGGACACTACCGCAACCAGACCCGATACCATTTTCAACACCATTTTGGAAGGTTCTTCATATGACACTACCCAGGATGCCAATAACGATGGCGAAAATGATGTGATAATTACAATCCCTGCTCCTTTCAACGGTCCCTATCAAATCAGAGTGGTGCCGACAGACACTGGACAATTTAGCTTGGATTATCAAGCCGGCAACAATCTCCGGGTGCTGTTAGCAGACAGTGTGGTAATTACAACCACGGATACCAATTACACCTATGGACTGGTGGTGCTTCCCTTTTTACGGGGGGATGCCAACAAGGATCGGGCCCGAGGACTGGCGGACATCGTCTACCTGGTAAATTATGTTTATAAGGGTGGACCGCCTCCTGACCCGTTGTCTTTGGGAGATGTGAATTGCGGCGGCATGCCGGCAGTAGGTCTGGCGGACATCATATATATGGTTAATTTTGTTTACAGGGGTGGCCCCCCACCTTGCAGCTAAACTCTATGCCGAAAGTTTGAGTCAAATAAAAGTTAGATTTTTAAATTTCAATTTTATAGCAACCTTAAAAGTAGATGATTTTAATTAATTCAGGGGAAAAAAGGGGGTTTATATGAAAAAATTCTATTTAGTTTTATTAGTTCTTTTTCTCAATTTATTTATTGGGTCTCTCAGAATTGAAGCTAAAACTGAAAAGAAAGTTGTTTCCCAGTCAAAAGGAAATAAGATTGATTACAGTAAAATTGAATGGAGAACCAGGGAGGAGTTAAAAGCTAATTTAGTTAAAGAATTACCCTCTCTTCCTGTAAGGAGCGCTGGAGCATCTAAATTCAAACCTGACTACCCTATCACTACTGCTTCACCATTATTCGATACAGGCGGATATACTTATTTTGATTACGCCGCCAACGAGAGATTGCCTAGACAGATTGCCTTGAGTGCTTTGGGGCATGTCCATATTGATTGGACTAAAGGGTATGACGCAACCTCTTCAGGTGCTGGCAAAAGAGAGGTTGCCTACGCTTCTTTTTTTTCGGCTGGTGCTCGTGTAGCTTTTGATGAGCAAGTCTCCGGCCTCGGTGAAGACCTCAGCAAGACCAGAGGAGGGTATACTTCTCTGGCGGTTTTACCGGATGGCAGAGCTATTTGCACTTATCATCACGCCGAATCCGTAACCGGCAAACCACGTGGAACCTGGGTTTCCATTGAAGCAACCGCCACTGTTGGTGATTGGCTAGAAGAATTGCACGCCCCTGATTCGGTGTTAGGAATGAAGAGTGCGGGGCTTTACCCCGCTTGCGCGGGTCAGAAAGTAACCCCCGGTGATACGCTCATTGTGCATGTGGTAAGTGTAGAATTTCAGGGTGGGAATCAGGATTTCGTTTATGCCCGGGGCCGGGGACTCACTCCCGTAGATTTTGTTTTTTCTCCAGGTCAGAGACCGGATTCCAGTGACTTCATCTCCGTGATTGTGGTGGCTTCGCGCAAGTCCAATAAAGTAGCCATGGTCTATGTTCGCGAAAAGGTTTATTCAGGTGATAACTCTGATGCGGATGTATTTTATATTGAATCTACTAATGGAGGACGAGATTGGGTGAATGGTTTTAACAATAGCGGTAGAGACACGGCCGTAAATGTTACCAAATATGCGCCCGGGTCTCCGATAAGAGCCACTGGTGACTTATCCGCAGTCTATGATGAAGATGATTCTTTACATATTGTTTGGGTAGCTCCTTTATATAACGCCGGATTGACCGCCAGTGAATGTTATATCTATCATTGGAGCAAAGCTACGGGAATCGACCAAGTGGCAGATGGAATATACCTTATATCTGACGCTCTTTTACCAAGTTCGATTGCTAAAAATAATTTAAGAAATCCTCAAATTGGAGTGCATGACGGAACCGCCTCTTTAGGTCGTAAAAATTACTTATATGTGACCTGGAATCAATTTGGTCCCGGAACTACAGATGTTTCTGACGACGGCATCTTGAATGGTGAAATCTATGTAAACGCCTCCTCCAATGCTGGAAACACCTGGGGTTCTCCAGTAAACATTACAAATTCACAGACTCCGGGATGCGACCGTAATTGTGACAGTGATGTTTATCCTTCTTTAGCAGAAAGAGTAAATGACACTTTGCATATATCTTACATCAATGATAAAGAAGCGGGTCGATATGATCAAGGGGATGGCGAAGTCTTGTCTCCGGTACTCTACTACAAATATCCGGCTTATCAGCCGGCCGCTTTCAATGGAATATCTGTATCTCCTCCGTATTTTGACGACCCGGTAGCGAACATCAGCATACCGGATCTGGTAATTGACACAATTATTACGATTACGAATGTTGGAAACCAGACTTTGACCATCGATAGCGTAAAAAAAGCCGGAGTTTCTCCCTGGCTTAAGCTTCAAAATGCCGGATTTCCTGATGCGATACCTGAAGGCGGTGCCCCAAAGGTGGTTGCCTGCACCCTCAATGGAACTGGTCTGGGTACTGCGACCTACGTAGATACCATCGTAGTTTACAACAATTCTAACAACAGTCCGACCTTGAAAATCCCGGTTCATTTTGTGGTCACCGATTGTGGATACTTCCGAAGGAATCAGCTGGTAGCAACCGTTGGAGACTTAAAGTTGAAAGCGTCTAATACTTCCAATTTAGCCGACCAAGATCTCTTGAATGGATTTTATCTGACTTCCGTCGGTCGAAATTTCCTGTTTGATGGATCTGCGGTTTTTACCACCCGTACGACCAACGGGGACACCGTTGCGATGCAGGATATATTAGGCAACTATACTGTACATCCTTTGAGTGATATTGATACCCAAACCGTGACATTTCCCGATTCGCTTACTTTTGCCCAAGCTCTGGCACAACAAAGACCAGCCAAAGCCGGAACCTGGCATAGAATAGGTCCAGTTTATAATGCTATGTTCTTGCCTGAATTAGACCCAGCCAACAGTCCTTGGCCCGGTCCTTGGTTTAAATACACTATTTGCCAAACCTGGTGGATAAAAGTTGGACCCAATCCCAGATACGTGTTGTGGTTTAAGAAGCTGTACAAATCTTATCCACCCTGCTGGTGGCCGCTATGGCCGGGCACACTTTTAACCGGTAATATCTACGCCGGTTCAGTAATTGACTGGGATATCCCTTCGGATACCGGAGGAGTTTTAAATAATTGGGGAAACAATGATACTTTGAAGTTTTGTTGGTTGCGGGGAGATGGACCGGGGTCAGGAAATTTCTTTGCGGCAACCGCAGCCATGGTTGATACCGGTGTCCACATTGGAAATCCCAACGGATTTTGGGCTGCTAAAGTTAATCGAGCTGGTGAGCTGAAATCTGCCTTTGACCCCCAGGAAATATTTTTGGCCTTGAGTGATTCCGGGTTTAATCCCAAAGATTCTAGCTTTGACCCCTTGGCCTTTACTCCGGCAGACAGAAATATAATGCTTGCTTCGGCCTGTTTTGATACGACGGCAGATACGATAAAATTCTGTCAAGCTCTTGTTGTAAGCGAACTGGGGTATGACAGTTTGAAGACGAGGGTTGAACAGGCCAGACGAGATATGAGGTTAGCACTACCAAGTGGTTGCACTCATGTACCGGGAGATGTTAACGGGGATAATTGCTGGACTTTGCCAGACATTGTGCAATTGGTGAGTATTGTCTTCAAGAGTGCGCCCAAACCTACCCCATTGTGCCGAACCGATTGCAACGGCTCAGGCGGTAACCCAAATCTTTCAGATATTACTTATTTGTTGAACAAGGTCTTAAAGAGTGGACCTAATCCTGTCAAGATAGAGGTGTGCTGTAAGGACAGTGACCAAGGTTGTGTGCAGGATACAGGAGACCATGGTCAGTTAGACCAAGTATTCATAAACTGTACTCCACCGGATCAGTTTGCAACAGATTCCGCGATAGCAAGCTTCGACCTGATGTTCACCACGGATGCCACCGCGGCCAACGAGGTTATAGTAGCTTGGAACGCCGCTTTATCGATAACTGCTTCATGTTCAGCCAGAGTGGTTATAGATGAGTCAGCAGGCGGAGCGGTTTTTGGCGGAACCGCCTCGGGCAGCCCCAATGATTGGGATGCCCGATTCAACAATTCTGTTCCTGCGAGCGGGATTTTGCCGGCCACGGTAATCTATGCTGCCACTCAGGAATTACAACCTCCGCCCAATGTCGGACCGTCTTTGAGCAATGGCACCTTTGTATTGGCGCATGTGGTGGTCGTGACCTACGGCACAGGCTGTATTACTATTGACACCACTTCTACTCAGACGGTATCTTTGAACGTGGTTAGAAGTAACGCAGTGGGATACCGGCCCTCTTGGCAGGGACCTTATCAGTGCTGTGTAACACCCCCCCCAGCCAACTTTAATGTAACCATCAGAGCTTTCTCGCCGGTCAACTTAGTGGTTACCGACCCGGTCACCGATAGTATCGGATTGGATAGCACCGGCGGCAGACCGTTTGAGATCTTCAACTCGATCTTAACTGGCTCTACTTACGACACTACTCAAGATGCCAACAATGATGGAGAAAATGATGTTATAATTACCATCCCAGTTCCTTATAACGGTCCCTATCAAATCAGGGTAGTGCCGACAGACACCGGACATTTCAGCTTGGATTACCAAACTGGTAACAATCAGAAGGTGGTATTGGGAAACAATGTGTTAATTACAAACACAGATACCAATTTCACTTATGGACTGGAAATACTCCCCTATCTGCGTGGAGATGCCAACAAAGATCGCAGTCAAAATTTGACTGACATCATATACTTAGTAAACTATCTGTTTAAGGGGGGGGCTCGCCCTGATCCTTTGGCATTGGGAAATGCCAACTGTGACTTGAGAACCGACGGGACGGAAAGAGTGGATTTGATTGACGTGGTGTATATGGTTAATTATGTATTCAAGGGGGGACCTCGGCCGTGTAGTTAATCTCGAGGGGGTGAGAAATTTTAAGTAGACTGCTTCATCATTGTAACGGTTTACATCAGATAAGGGTTTAGATTTTTAATTTAGGGTTATAGAGCATCTTAATAAGCTTATATCTACTTCAGAGGAATGAAACAGGCTATCCCTTTCATCTCTCCAGTAGAAGAATTAGCCCCCTTCTCGCCAAGTTTGCTGAATACCAACTAAATTAACTCAAACTCCAATTTAAAAGTTGTGCCTATTGGTGCGACCGGCAAAAATTGAAATAAAGTTTAATCAGGAGTAACCCTGGCTTTCATCCTTTTATTGAAAAATTTAAAACCCTCTTTTCTAGACAAGATGCCGATTTAACAGTTTCGTTTTCTGGTTGAATATCGTATTATTAAGAAACCTTAATTCTTCCATCGTTATCTTTTTTGATGTCACAAATTTTAAGTATCATGTCATTGAGTTCTATCGAGACTAAATCTGAACAATTAGAAAGCACTTTATTAATTAGGACCCAACCAAAATAAACTTTCGATCGTTTATTGATTTGAACAAACGGCAACAAGTAATAATAATATTCTTGTGCCAAATTTGTGCCAACTCTTGGTAAAAATAGATAAAGATTCGTAAAAGTAGATAAAAATTGGTAAAAGATGAATTTGCTTGACATCTTTGAACTTACACTATAACTTGCTATATGAGAGCAGGTTACGATTTTGGGGTTTTTAGACTCCACCCCTCTCCATAACTTATTGATTATTAATAAGTTATGCAACCGAACATTGCTTGCCGAAAGTTATTTCGATCTCGTATTTGATCTCACCACTTAGGTCTAATTTTACAATGTGTGATCTAGATAAACGATCCTAGCAATTTCTTGTTTTGTTCTTATATAAATTGTTTATGCGTTTTTCTAATTTTCTTTACTTATCTTCTTAAGGTTTAGTCAATAAATAAGCAATATTCAAGTCAGTACTTTTATTTGTGACAGCACGAGCGGAATTGCCATTTTGGTGGTTCTTAGCAAGAGGCTTGAATTTTGTATTCTGGCTTAGAATAAAAAGGGGAATCTAACCGTACAAATTTTATAAAAAAATGCTTGACAAGCGAATGGAAGGGTAGTATAGTATAAATAAAAGAATATATGGTCTGCTTTTCTTGTAATATGCTTTATTCGACAGCTTGTGAATATGCTATTAGGGCGTTAGCCTTTTTAGCCTTGAAGGGGGAGAATTGTTTTTTTGCTTTGGAAGAAATTGTGGCTCATAACGGGTTACGTTCCCCATTTATGGCCAAGATTTTGCAACAGCTAGTAAAGCAAAGATTAGTGGTTTCTCAGAAAGGACCGGGAGGTGGTTTTGCGTTAGGTAAAAAGCCCAAAGAGATTACTCTTATGGACATTGTGAAAACTATTGATGGAGAACCCAATTTTTCACGCTGTGCGGTAGGTTTAGCCAAATGCTCCGACCAAATGCCCTGCCCTTTACATAACTCCTGGAAGCATTTGAGAACTCAGATTAGAAACTATTTAGAAAATCAGACTGTAGACCAGTTAGCTAAGGCGGTTGAAAAAAAGTTAGAATATCTAAAGAGAACCTCTACCAAAAAGGTTAGATTGTAAGATGAAACAAAAATCTGAGAGGGGATTTTTAGTCCTGTCGAGTAAAATAGGAATGAGTCTGATTCTCAAGCTTAGCAGAATGGGATTAAATCTACACCTAAAGCTTACCCAATTTGATGTTTTAGTAATGCTTGTGATATTTTTCTCAATTTTTTTGGGTTGTTCCGGACAGAAAGAAAACGTTAAAGCAGATTGGGAGAAAAAATCTGATTCGGTTTTTACCAGTTTAGCTTCTACTCCCAACCTGCAAGAGGGGTATAAAGTTTACAAAAAATATGGTTGTATTCTGTGTCATGGGGTAAATGGTGAAAAAGGTAGTCACAACAGAAATGCCCAGACCGGAGAAGAAATACCAGCTTTAACCTATGTGGCTGAAGGATATACGCTGGATGAATTGAAACAACAGATTCTCAAGGGAGTAGAAAATATAGCCAGAAAAGATTCTTTGGGTCTAACGCCACCTTATAGAATGCCCAGCTGGAAAGGAATAATGACAGAGGAAGAATTAGAAGTTTTGACTGAATATCTGATGAGTTTAAAGCCCAAGGGGGAAAAAGAGGAATGGTAATGAATCTTAAAATTCTAGAAGGAGGTGATAATTTAATAAAATAGCTTAAAAAGTTGTTGAGGAGATAGTACAGTCAGAGGACTACAGGAATACTGAGAAAGGTATCAAAATATAGTGGTTGAACTAAAAATGAAAGTTTCAAGGCAGTGAAAACCATAAGTTAAAGGAGGAGAAATGAAAAAAGTGAGTGTGTTTTTGGTGATATTTTTGACTTGGGTATTTGTGGTTTATACACCGGCTTTTGGACAAAAATCCAAATTCATAGTCAGCGGTTATATGGATTGGACTTACTCCTGGCAGAAAGGGAAAGCGGGCACTTTTGATTTATTTCATTTTAATCCCATTTTTCTCTTTCAGATAGAAGACAAGCTTTTGGCTCGGGCAGAAGTTGAATATGAGCACGGTGGAGGGGAAATCGTGTTGGAATATGCCCAACTGGACTGGTTTCTGCATGACTATGTTACTATCAGCGGAGGAAAATTCTTAGTTCCTTTTGGGGTTTTTAACAATAAGCTACACCCCTCCTGGATTTCCAAAGTTCCTGGACGACCTTTAGCTAATGACCAGGTAGTTCCAGTAGGCTGGAGTGAAGCTGGAGTTATGGCAAGCGGAGGAATTTCAATTTCCGGCTATAGCAAAATCAATTATGCTTTATATCTGGTAAATGGATTGGAGGGAGCAGAAGGGGATAATATTCGAGACCTAAGAAAAGAAGGGGATGACCGGGATATTATTAATAATAATAAAGCTGTTGGTGGACGTTTGGGAATAGTGCCTATCAAAGAGATTGAGATTGGTGCCTCGGCTTATAGCGGAAAATATGACGATGTGGCATCCCCTAAATTAAGCCTTAATCTTTATGGAGTGGATGCCGAGTTTTGCTATAAAGAGTTCCTTGAACTAAGAGGAGAATTTAACCAAGCCGACCAAGAAATCACAGACCTTTCGGCTCCAGATAGCGTAGGCTTTCTGGTAAAAAGAGGTTATTATGCCCAGGCAGCTTTGAAGCTCAGTCCTTTGGCAGTTAGCCTTCTGAATCCGGTAGAAGTGGTAGTACGTTTTTCCGGACAGAATTTTCCGGGAAAAGCGGCTGACAAAAGGGAAGTTTCTCCGGGAGTTAACTATTATGTGACCAACACCGGGATTATCAGGCTTTTTTATAGACTAAATCTGGAAGATGAAGCTTACAAAGTAAAAAACAATCAGATCATTTTACAGTATGCCATGGGGTTCTAACTATAGAAAGGAGAAAAGAAAATGAAAAACTTTAAAATTACTCAAAAGAAAATTTCTTTAGTGATAGCTTTAACTTTTGCAATTTTCCTATTCATAACTTTTGTTCACACGACTGAAGTTTTAACCAAAGGGAAAGAATTAACCGGGGCTGAAGTCTATTCCGCCAATTGTGGGAAATGCCATTCCGAAAGATATCCCTCAGAACGGACCGATGATGAATGGAAAGTGATTGTCAATCATATGCGGGTGATTGCCGGACTGACTGCTAAGGAAGCCAAATTGGTCTTACAATATCTTCAGGAAAATAACCCGGAGGAGTAGATCGGATTTTTTGGTAGTTAGGAATTCTTTTTCACTTTTTTGATTGGATAAATAGTAACAGCACCAGCTAACTGCCAAAAGGAGGTGAGATACATGTTATGAGAAAACTGAGATATTTATTGTCTGTCCTGTTCTTTCTGATAGGGATGACAGGCTTCGGTCTTTCCCAGGAAAAAGCAGAATCGGATAGTGTTTTAAAAACACGATTGGGCAAGATCGATAAAGGTCCAGCTAAAATTGATGTTTCCAAATACCCCAAAGAACAGCAGGAAAATTACCAGGTTTTTTCTCAGAAATGTTCCAAATGTCACACCCTCTCTCGACCAATAAATAGCGATTATGCCTTACCCGAGGAATGGGAAAGATATGTCAAAAGAATGATGAGAAAACCAGGGTCGGGGATCGGCTCTAAGGATGGTAAAAAAATCTATGATTTTTTGTCTTACGATTCTAAGACCAGAAAAAAGGATTTATATGAGAAAAAACTAAAGGAATCTTCGGAATCTCAGTCTAAAGAAAAAAAATAAACCTTTGAGGGAAGTAGCATGAAGGTCTTGAAATTTGTAGCTCTGGCAGGGTTGGGGTTGATATTGGGTTTAAATCTATCCCCTCTTTTACCTGGCAGTGGTGTTGAACAGCCCTTCTCCTTTAATCATTACGCCCACCGGGTAATGGAGTGCACATTGTGTCATCCGGGAGCCAAGACCGGTCTCAAAGCTGGCTTGGCCAAGAGCCAAACCTGTTTAAAGTGTCATGCTACTTCCCCTCTTTCTCAAAAAGATTACCAAAAAATTTGGGAAAAAGCTGATAGCGGAATTCCTATTCGGTGGAATAAATTAGCTAAGGTTCCCAATCACGTTTATTTTTCACACAATAGGCATGTGAATTTAGCTGGTTTAAACTGTCAAGAATGCCATGGCAAGATTTTTCTAACCAGCTCACTTCCTAATACTCCTTTTAAAAAAATATCGATGAATAATTGTCTTGATTGTCACCGAAAAAATAAAGTTTCTCAAGATTGTGCCAGTTGCCATAGGTAAAATATGCAAGTTACTCGTAGAGATTTTTTAACTTTTGCTGGATTTACCTTAGCTGGAATTACCTTAGGAGAATGGGGTAGAAGTAAAATTCTGGCTAGGGAGGAATATAAAGATACCCTGTATTCCGGAATAGGCAAGGAAGAATTTAGACTCTCCATCTGTGGTCAATGTCCAGCTGGCTGTGGAATTGTAGTACGTCTGATGGATGGTAATCCCAAAAAGATTGACGGCAACCCGCTTTGTCCCCTCAGTAGAGGAAAACTCTGCCCCAAAGGACAAAATGGACTGCAAGTACTTTATGACCCGGACCGGCTCACCGGACCAGTAAAAAGAAAAGGTAAACGAGGAGAAAACGACTGGGAAAAAATCTCCTGGGAAGAAGCGATAAACACGGTTTCTCAAAAATTAAAAGAATTGAAGGAAAAGCAAAACTCCTATAGGCTCTTAATTTTGACTCAGGAGAATAAAGGACTATCTGGAAAATTATGGAAACAATTTGCCCGAGCTTATGGGACTCCCAATCTAGTAGAAGGGAATTTGCTGCGAGACCCAGGAATTTTGTGGGCTTCATATTTGATGCAAGGTATCAAAGATTATCCAGCCTATGATATAGAAAATACCAAATATATTCTCTGCTTTTCTCCATTCTTGGAGGGCTGGTATTCCCCAACTTGGGCGCAGAGGATGTATGGAAATTTTCGTAGGAAAAGACCGGAAATCAGGGGGAAACTGGTGCAAATTGAACCTCGTTTATCTCCCACTGCTGCCAATGCCGATGAATGGATCCAAATTAATACTGGAACCGAAGCGGCTTTGGTTTTGGGTTTAGCTTACTTAATAATCAAAGAGGGGAGATACGATGAGAATTTTATTCGTGAACATACTTTTGGTTTTGAAGATTGGACTGACGCCCAAAAGAGAACCCATTTGGGTTTTAAAAACTTTGTCTTACAGGAGTACGACACCGAAAAGGTTTCTTCTCTAACCGGGGTTCCGATTGTTACCATTATCCGTTTAGCCCGGGAGTTTTCGGAATTGAATCCAGCTTTAGCTATTGCCGAACAAAGACCGGCCTCCGGTGGATTTTATCTGCAGATGGCAATCTTGGCTTTAAATGCTTTAGTAAGTAGCTTAGATGTTAAAGGAGGTGTGATAATCCAGAGAGAAGTACCCTTTAAAGAATTTCCGGAGGTTTCCGGGTCGAAAAAAGAATCTATATTAAACCAAGAAAGATTTTCCAGCCAGGAAGTTTTCCCTCATTTAACAAAAGCCATTTTAGAAGAAAAGCCTTATCCCATAGAAATTGTGTTGATAGATAAAATCAATCCCTTCTCTCACTGCTTCCCCATCATAAACTTTAAAGAAGCTTTAGAAAAAATTCCCTTTATAGTAAGCTTTTCACCTTTTTTAGATGAAACTTCTTTATATGCTGATTTAATTTTACCGGATCACACCTTTTTGGAAAAATGGCAGGATGTTGTACCTTCTGCTACCTTGGGCTCGCCGGTATTAGGTATTTCTAGACCAGCTGTAGATCCGTTCTTAGATACAAAAAATACTGCAGATGTAATTTTAGAAATTGCTCATGATCGGGACATTTTAGCTTACAGCACTCTTCCCTGGAAAAACTATGGGGAACTTTTGAAAGATAGTTTACAAGGGATTTATTTATCCCGAAGAGGTATGACTTACGGAACCTCTTTTCAAGGGGCCTGGATGAGCCAGATGGAAAAAGGGGGTTGGTGGAGTCCCACTTATACTAACTTTGAAGAGTTTTGGAATCAATTGTTAGAAAAGGGGGGGTGGTGGGACCCATTTTACGAACATCAAAAATGGGATAGAGTTTTTAAGACTCCTTCAGGGAAATTTGAATTTTACTCTCAGATTTTTAAAAATCAATTAGCAAGTATTAAACCGAGTAAAGAAAATTCTGACTTTAAAATTTTACCCCATTGGGAATCTGTGGTCTGGGAAGGAGATGAAAATTCATTTCCTTTATATCTAAATGTATTTGAACTCTTGATGTTTTCGGCGGTTTTGAATTCCAATCAACCTTATTTATATGAACATATTACCCCTCATCTTTCGGTTCAGTGGGAAAGTTGGGTGGAAATTCATCCTGAAAAAGCCAAAGCTTTAGGGATTGAAGAAAATGATGAGGTTTGGGTAGAATCGGTCTTGGGAAAAATTAAAACTAAAGCTAAACTTTATTTCGGCACTCATCCTGAAGTTGTAAGTCTTCCCTTAGGATTGAGTGGATTATCCCAAAGCAGTTGGATAAAAAAAGAAATTTCTAATCCTAATCAATTAGTCACCGGGAATAGTGGAAATTTAGAAAATAAATACTTAAGAGTCAAAATTTACAAAGCTTAAAGGAGATTTATGCCCCGCTGGGGAATGGTAATTGATTTAGACCGATGTAGCGGCTGTCAGGCTTGTGTGATCGCCTGTAAACAGGAGAACAATGTTCCTTTTATTCTTCCGGAGCAGGCAGCCAAAAGAAGAACTATTGCCTGGATTCATATAATTCAACTCCAAGATGAGCGTTCTGAAACAAAAATGCGCTTCCTTCCCATTTTGTGCCAGCATTGTGACAGACCCCCTTGTACTCCGGTCTGTCCGGTGGGAGCAACTTATAAAAATCAGGAAGGTTTAGTGGCTCAAGTTTATCCACGCTGTATCGGCTGTCGTTATTGTGCCAATGCCTGTCCCTATACCATCAAGTTCTTTAATTGGTATCCACCTCAGTGGCCTGAAGAAATGAAAAAGTCTTTAAATCCGGATGTCTCAGTCAGACCCAAAGGAGTGGTGGAAAAATGCACTTTTTGCCATCACCGTTTGATGAAAGCCAAAGAAAAAGCCAAAACCGAAAAAAGAGAGCTTTCACCTGAAGATTACCAACCTGCCTGTGCTCAAGCCTGTCCCACTGGCGCTATGGTTTTTGGAGACTTAGATGACCCTTATTCAGAAGTGGCTCAATTATCTAAAGACCCCCGAGCTTTTGCACTGATGGAAGATTTGGGCACAAGGCCTAAAGTAATTTACTTAAGAGCCGGAGCTTAAAAATGCCAGATAAAACTGTTAATAAGGATGAGGCTTTATTTAAACCGATTTTCTTTACCGGAAAAAAGTTTTATCTAACAGTTGCTATATTGTCGGCTATTGTAATCTGGGCAGCTTTTATTTGGATTTGGCAAATCTGGCATGGGCTGGGTGTAACCGGCTTGAATCGTTCGGTTTTCTGGGGGGTTTATATTACTAATTTTGTCTTCTTTATCGGAGTTTCGCATGCCGGAACTTTAATTTCAGCTATTTTAAGACTTTCTCGAGCCGAATGGAGAAGGTCCATAACTCGCATGGCGGAAGTTATAACAGTTTTGGTTTTGTTTTTTGGAGTAGCTAATGTGATTTTTGATATGGGAAGGGTGGACCGGCTTTTGAATGTCATCAAACATGGCCACTTTACTTCTCCTCTCCTTTGGGATGTTTGCAGTATTTCAACCTACCTGACTGCCAGCACTATTTATCTGTTTTTACCCTTAATTCCTGATATTGCTTTGTTGAGAGACAGAGTAAGTGGCTGGAGAAAAAGATTTTATACTTTCCTTTCTTTAAACTGGCAGGGAACCGAGCCTCAGGTTAAAAGACTGGAAAAAGCTATCGGCATAATGGCAGTAGTTGTAATTCCGATTGCAGTTTCAGTTCACACGGTCGTCTCTTGGGTGTTTGCCATGACAGTTCAGCCTATGTGGCACTCTGCCATTTTTGGACCCTACTTTGTAGTAGGTGCGATTTTCTCAGGGATTGCAGCCATTATTACCGGAATGGTCATCATCCGCAAAGTTTATCATTTAGAAGATTATCTCAAACCGGTTCATTTTAATAATCTGGGGATTTTGCTTTTGGTGATGACCCTGTTATGGTTTTATTTCACTTTTGGCGAATATTTGACCACCTGGTATGGGCACGAACCTCGAGAGATTTCAGTCTGGCAGTCTAAGGTTTTCGGTAGGTTTGCTCCTTTGTTCTGGGGAATGTTCTTATTCTGTTTTATCATCCCCTTTAGTTTATTATGTCGTAAAAAAACCAGAACTGTAACTGGTACCCTTATCGCTTCCATTTCAGTCAATATTGGAATGTGGTTGGAAAGAATAACCATCGTGGTACCATCTTTGTCCAATCCGCGTCTACCATATCTACGAGGCATCTATCATCCTACAGTCGTGGAATTTTCCATCATGGCCGGTTGCTTTGCCTTATTTATACTGCTATACATGATCTTCACTAAATTTTTCCCAATCGTTTCTATTTGGGAAATTCAAGAAGGTAGGGAAAAAGCTCTTTCTGAGACTACCGCCAGAATTAAAACTTATTTACCCGGACCGCAATTAGAGGAGCTAAAGTGAAAAAAGTTTTTTTATTCTTATTCTTATTTTTCGCATTACTAGCCTTAGTTTTTTCAGCAGAGGAACTCCTGCCCGAAGATCCCTTGGAAGGGGCTAAGATTTTTGAGCAAAAAGGATGTGTAAGATGCCATGCTTTAGCCGGGGAAGGCGGAAAAATTGGACCGGATTTAGGGAAAATTTATCTAAAAGGCAGCCTGTATGACGTCGCTGGAATCTTATGGAATCATGCCCCGATTATGAGCCAAAGAATGCAAGAATTGAAAATCCAAAGGCCTCTTTTTAGCTCTCACGAAATGTCGAATTTAATTGCTTTTCTAAGTGCCTACCAATATTACTTAGGCCATCTGGGAAAACCTGGTGATCCCTCTATTGGTGAAAGACTTTTTCAGGCAAAAGGTTGTGTCAAGTGTCATTCTTTCCAAGAGGCTTGGGAAAAACCTGGACCTAGTTTAAGGTATTACAAAGGGAAATATTCTCTAATTGGTTTAGCTCAAGTGATGTGGAATCATGGTCCGGAAATGGAAAAAACTATGTCGGAGCTAAAAATAACGAGACCAAAATTTGCTGGGGATGAAATGATTCATCTTTTAGCCTTTCTTCAGGCTGGTGGTAAAAGTACTGGTTTAGAAAAAAGCTATCTAGAACCCGGCAATCCTAATTTTGGTAAGCAACTCTTTAGTGAAAAAGGATGCATAAAGTGTCATTCAATTCGTGGTCAAGGAGGAAAGATTGGACCTGATTTGGGGAAGAGAACTGACAGTCACCTCCGCAGTATGCCAGAGCTGGCGGGTTTGCTTTGGAATCATGGACCGGAGATGTGGAAAAAGATGAAAGAAAAGGGAATAATGTTCATAAAATTCTCACAGGAAGAGATGGCCGATTTGGTAGCTTTTCTTTATTTTGTCAACTATTTTGATAAAGCTGGAGATAAAACGGCGGGAGAAGAACTTTTTGTCCAAAAAGGATGTATTGTCTGCCATTCTTTGAGAGGCAAAGGAGGTTCAGTCGGGCCAGATTTAGCCTTAGTTCCAGAATTAATTTCACCCGTTGATATAGCCACCCAAATGTGGAATCATGTCCCTCAAATGGAGACAGCTACCCAGGAAATGAAGATACCCTGGCCTCGATTTAAAACCGGGGAGATGAGAGATGTACTAGAATATTTAGCTTCTCAGAAGCAAAAATAATGGTTTATTATAAAATTAGAAAGCCTTAGAAAATTTACAACCCTCGCCTAGCCACTTTGGGTAACAAGAGTACTCAGCTAAATAGATTAAGGAGAGGGCAACAACCTTGTGCCAAATTTGTGCCAACTCTTGGTAAAAATAGATAAAGATTCGTAAAAATAGGTAAAAATTGGTAAAAGATGGATTTGCTTGACAATCTTGGGCTTGCACTATAACTTGCTATATGAGAGGAGCTTACAATTTTGGGGTTCTTAGACTCCACCCCTCTCCATATAAAATTGGTAGATTATTGCGGGAGTAACTCAGTTGGTAGAGTCACAGCCTTCCAAGCTGTTGGTCGCG
>Ga0154874_109_pt1 | contig 22394 bp, 35 predicted proteins | sample Rifle2008BG19ft_FD_105846 | JGI IMG/M metagenome (GOLD analysis project Ga0154874, IMG submission 105846) | candidate division Zixibacteria bacterium RBG_19FT_COMBO_42_43
TAGCTGCTTTTTGACTTCGTCCATAATTTAAAGTTTATATTAAATTTCCTCAAAAATCAAGCCGAATTTCTTTAGAGCAGGAATTCCCAGTAGATAGAGTCAAAGTTTGTATCAGAATCAGAATTTTAACTTTTTGAGTGAAAGAAAAAATTGTCTTGACAGCTCGCAACGAGACAGTTTATTTAACCAGTGAGGCCATTAAATGGTAAGGTAGCAACAATTTCCTGCGTATATATAATAACAATTTTATGAGTAAAAGAAAGTCATATATAGTAGGAGGATCTATCATCCTCTTTTTTGTGCTTCTGGCCCTGACCCTCAGAATTAATAGGATTTACCAGAGAGACCTGCCTTCTTTGGAGGAACTGCACAATATCGAACCCAGCCTAATTACCAGAATCTACTCCGTCGATGAAAAAGTCCTGCAGGAGTTTTACAGCGAAAGAAGAACATTGACCCCCCTGAACAGAATGCCCCGCCATTTGATTGAGGCCTTAATTGCCACCGAAGATAACCGGTTTTATCAGCACTGGGGAGTAGACCTGCTCGGTATCGGGAGAGCTTTTATTACTAATATCTTCAAAGGAGGATTTGTACAGGGAGGGTCCACTATTACTCAGCAGTTGGCCCGGACTTTATTTTTAACCCGGGAAAAGACCATAACCCGTAAAATTAAAGAGGGTCTGACCGCCATCAAAATTGAGCGAACCTATTCAAAAGATGAAATTTTGGAACTGTATTTAAACCAGAGTTATTTTGGAAAAGGTGCTTATGGAATCCAGTCCGCTGCTTTAACCTATTTTGGAAAAGCCGTCGATACTTTAACTATTTCAGACTGTGCCGTGTTAATTGGTATTTTAAAAGCACCCAATCGCTACTCCCCCTTGGTTTCACCTGAGCTGGCGTGGGGAAGAAGAAACGTAGTCTTGGAAAATTTAGCCGGTTGGGGAACTATCACCAAAAAAGAAGCTGATAGCTTGCAGAAACTTGAATTAGCAATTAATCCTTCCACCGGTCAGGGCGGTGAAGCCCCCTATTTTACTGAAATGGTCAGACAGTATCTAGAGGAGAAGTATGGTGAGGGGGCTCTGTACTCCGGCGGACTATCGGTCTACACTACTCTGAATCTGGAGTTGCAGAAAACCGCAGAAACCGCTTTGAACACCCAACTGGACATATTGCAAAAGCAGATGGAAAATACTCACAGTTTGAGGGACCAGAATTATACTGTGGCGGTAGTGGACACTGTGGGCGGCAAACCGAAAAATAAAAGAGAATACAAAAAGATTCACGGGGCTTTGGTGGCCGTTGACAATCAGACCGGAGATATTTTGGCTTTGATTGGAGGGCGGGATTTCGCCCAGACCAAATTTAACCGGGCAGTTCAGGCCTTAAGGCAGCCTGGCTCCGCCTTTAAGCCCTTTGTGTATGCGGCCGCCATAGATGAAGGATTTAAACCTACTGATATTTTCTATGATACACCTATTGTATTGACTGACGGAACCGGAAACGAGTGGAAACCCAACAATTATGACCGGGAATTTAGAGGACCGGTGACTTTGAGAGTGGGTTTACAGGACTCCCGCAATTTGGTGGCTATAAAACTTCTGCAAAAAATCGGGCCTCAAAAAGCGGTGGACTATGCTTATAAGATGGGCATTAGGACAAATCTGTATGCCGTTCCTTCCATCGCTATTGGAACCTCTGAGGTAACTTTGCTGCAGATGACTCAGGCTTTCTCGGTTTTCCCCAATCAGGGGATCAAAGTTGAGCCCCGCTCTATTTTGAAAATTACCGACCGTTACGGAAATATTTTGGAAGAAAATAAAACTGTAAAAAGACAGGAAGTTTTGTCACGTCAAACGGCTTACATCATGACCAATATGTTACAATCCGTGCTGGATAAAGGAACCGGATTTGCTGTCAGAGCTTTGGGATTTTCCAGGCCGGCCGGTGGGAAAACCGGTACTACGGATGAGACCACTGACAATTGGTTTATTGGGTTTGTACCGCAGATTACTGCCGGAGTCTGGATTGGATATGATGATAAGACTTCTATCGGCCCCAATCAGACCGGAGGAGGCACTTGTGCCCCGGTTTGGACCAATTTTATGAAAAAAGCCACCGAAAAGCTGGCCCCTGAAAATTTCGCCATACCTCCCGGTATTGTCTTTAGAAATGTCTGCCTTGAATCCGGAGATTTGGCTGGCCCCAACTGCCCCAATCCGGCTTTTGAAGTTTTTACCGAGAAAACCGAGCCCAAGACCAGCTGTCATTTACATCCCGGCAGCACCACCTTCCTGGCTCCCTGAAGTTTTGGTTACGCCTACGGCATCCCGAGAAAAACGAGGGACACCATCCCCTAGGGGTCAGTAACTCCACTTTCTTAAAGTTTTTGAGTCCAGATAATACAAAATCTTTTGCAAATTTTTTCTTTTTTGTGGGCTAATCTGATAAGAATTCAGCAGAGTTTTGACAGCTTCTTTACCCTTTTCCCTATCATTAGCTAGAACAATGGCTAAGGTCTCCCCTTTCTTAACTAAATCACCCACTTTCTTTTTTATCAATAATCCCACCCCATAATCAATTTTAGTTTCCTTGGTTTTACGTCCGGCTCCTAATTCCAGAGCAACCATCCCAATTTCAAAAGTGTTGATGGATTGGACATAGCCGGTTTTGAGGGCTTTAACTTCTAATCGAAATTTGGCTTCAGGCAGTAAGGTGTAATCTTCCACAATTCTTGTATCTCCTCCCTGATTTTGTAACATCTGCTTGAATTTCTCCAAAGCTTTCCCATTGCGGATTTGTTGTTCTGAAAGTTTTATACCTTCATTAAAACTTTTCACTCTGCCAGCCAATATCAGCATAGAAGAGCTGAGAGCATAAGTCACCTCTTTCAAATCCGGTGGAAAATTTCCTTTCAAAGATTGTATGGTTTCGATTACCTCTAAAGAATTGCCGACCGCCTCACCCAACGGTTCGTTCATATCGGTAATCAAAGCCACCATTTTCCTTTTAAACCTGCTTCCGATTTTAATCAAACTTTTGGCTAAGCCGATGGCCTCTTTTCCCGTCCGCATAAAGGCACCGTTGCCCGACTTTATGTCAAAGAGCACCGCATCTGATTTTAAAGCCAACTTTTTAGACAAAATGCTGGCGGTGATAAAAGGGACATAATCAACGGTAGCTGTCACATCCCGCAAAGCATAAATTTTCCCGTCCGCTGGAGCAATTTCTTCAGTTTGACCCATTATCCCCACACCTATTTCAGATAAATTTGTTTTGAATTCTTCTATGCTTAGATTGGTTCTAAAGCCGGGGATTGACTCCAGTTTATCCAAAGTTCCACCGGTATGTCCCAAAGCCCGGCCTGAAACCATCGGTACCGTCACTCCGCAGGAGGCCACTAATGGTGCTAAAATTAAGGAGACTTTGTCTCCTACTCCTCCACTACTGTGTTTGTCAATCTTTTTTTCTTTGACGAAGCTCAAATCTATGGCCTGACCGGATTCTAACATAGCTTTGGTCAGATAAAATGTTTCCTTCTCATCCATTCCGTTTAAAAAAGCAACCATCAAAAAAGCAGAGAATTGATAATCCGGAATTTTCCCACCAGTGTAACCGGAAACCAGAAATTCAATCTCTCTTTGAGTTAGACTCTGTTTATTTCTTTTTTTGAGGATTAACTCGTAAGTATTCATACGACGTTGAAAAAGTTTTAGGTAATCAGAGGGCTTTTTCTTGTTGTAACATCTCCTGCATAATCTTAACACTGGCAGAAGTCCCAATCCGATTAGCCCCGGCTTCAATTAGCTTCAAAACCGAAGGATAATCTCTAATTCCTCCCGACGCTTTTACTCCAAAATCCGGACCCACGGTTTCTCTGACAAGTTTTACATCTTGAATTGTCGCTCCGCCGGTTCCCAAGCCGGTATTGGTCTTGACAAAATCAGCTCCGGAATTTCTGACAATTAAAGCCGCTTCTCTTTTTTCGGCCTCGATCAAAAGCCCGGCTTCTATGATTACTTTTAGCATTATTTCTTTACCACATATTTTTTTGATAGTTTTAATTTCATTTTCAACTAATTTAAATTTTTTCTCTTTGAAAGCTCCCACATTCATCACCATATCAATTTCCTTGGCTCCGGCTTTGATTTCACTTTCAGTTTCAAAAGCCTTTATTTTTGTGGTAGTCGCACCTAAAGGGAAACCGACCACTGAGCCGACTTTTATTTTTGAATTTTTTAAAAGTTTGTGACAACATTTTACCCAGAAAGGGTTTACAAATACGCTGGTAAAGCCAAAACTTATAGCTTCCTGACAGAGTTGCTCAATTTGAGAAGAAGTAGCTTCCGGCTTAAGCAGGGTGTGGTCTATTAAACCGGCTATGCTGGTGATTTTTTCTCTCAAAATTTAGCGAATTTTTTTGAAAGCTTTGGGTAAAAGTTCTTTCAATGTATAATTTCTGCTTTTTCCATTCACTGTGGCACAGATTATTTTCAAATCCTGGCAAAATTCAGATAAAACCTGCAAACAGGCACCACATAGATATTTGGGCTCTTTGGTATCGGTGACAATGGCAATTTTTTCAAAATCTCTTTCACCTCGGGAAACTGCGGTAAAGACCGCCATCCTTTCGGCACAAGTAGTCAGGCCGTAAGAAGCATTTTCTACATTTACTCCGGTATATACCTTGCCGCTTGAGGACAATAAAGCACAGCTTACTTTGAAATTAGAGTATGGAGCATAGGCATTTTTTCGAGCCAATTTGGCTTTTTGAATTAATTGTTGGTCGGTCATAAAATTTGTTTTAGAAAACTTTCACCTATACCGGTCCCCTTTAAACCAAAAATTTCAGCTATGGTAGCTCCGATATCGGCAAAAGTCTTTCTGATTCCCAAATCCATATTGGATTTTAATTTTTTTCCATAAACTAAAAGCGGTACATATTCTCTGGAATGGTCGGTTGAAGGTGTGGTCGGATCACAGCCGTGGTCGGCTGTCATTATCAGAAGATCATCCTCCTTTAAATGTTCTGAAATCTCCGGTAGTAATGAGTCAAACTGCTGCAAGCCGGATGCAAAACCAATCGGGTCATTTCTGTGTCCCCACAGAGTATCAAAATCAACCAGCGTGGCAAAATATAACCCGTAATCATTTCGTTTCAAAGCTTGCAAAGTCTTTTTAACTCCGTCCTGATTATCAACTGTATGGCAGCTGTCGGTTATACCGCGTCCTCCAAATAAATCTTCTATTTTTCCTATACCTACTACTTTAAAATTTTTGGCTTTCAACTGGTCCAAAATAGTTTCTTTTAATGGCTCCAGAGAAAAATCTTTCCGGTTAGCAGTTCTTTTAAAACTTCCTGGTTTTCCGATAAATGGTCTGGCGATTACTCTCCCTACAGAATGTTCTCCTGTCAAAAGTTTTCTAGCAATTTTGCAAATTTCATATAATCTTTCTACTGGAATAATTTCTTCATGAGCGGCGGTTTGAAATACAGAGTCAGCTGAAGTATAAACAATAGGATATCCTGTTTCCATATGTTTCGGACCGAGTTTTTCAATGATTTCAGTTCCAGAAGCAGCGTAATTCCCCAAAGTTTTGCTGCCGATTTGTTGTTCAAAATCGCCAAGCAGATTTTGAGGAAACCCCTTGGGATAAACCGGAAGCGGTTTTTTCAAAACCAGACCCATCATCTCCCAGTGTCCGGCTGTGGAATCCTTACCCACCGATAATTCAGCCATTTTCCCGTAATTCCCTATGGTTGGATAATCATTTGATACACCCAAAATCTTGTCAATTTTTCCTAGACCTAGCTTTTCAAGGTGGGGCAGTTTTAATCCACCCACGGCTTTAGCTATGTTGACTATGGTATTAGAACCCTCATCTCCATATTCAGCGGCATCCGGCAATTCACCGATTCCACAGCTATCCAAAACTAGTAAGACCACTCTTTTTAACATAAATCAAAACAAATCTAATAGTCTGAACAAAATTTGTAAAGAAAAGATTGCAAATTCACTAGAAACAAAAAGGCAACCTTGCGGTTGCCGAATACGGTAAAGTATGCGTCCGGTAAATCTTTACTCTTTTTTCGCTAGTTTTTCCGGTGCAATAATCCCGCTCACTTCTGTTTTTTCAGCTTTTTCCTCTTTCGGCTTCTTGGTTTCTTCTTCTTTAATTTTGGCTTTCTTACCTTTTTTATCTTTTTCTACCACCGGTTTAGCTGTTAACAATTCAACCAGAGATAAGGAAGCACCATCACCCAAGCGGGTCCCCAATCGCAAAACCCGGGTGTAACCGCCGTTACGGCTGGCAAATTGGGGAGCAATCTCTTCAAATAATTTTTTGACTAAATTGTGGTCCCTTAAGACTCTATAAGCTTCTCTTTTGGCAGCCAAATCTCCCTTTTTACCGAAAGTAATCAGCCTGTCAGCCACTGGTCTTAGGGCTTTGGCTTTGGAAGTGGTGGTTTTAATCATCCTATGCGTCAACAGAGAAATAACCATATTGGCCAGCATAGCTTCCCGGTGGCTTTTGATTCGGCTAAGTTTTTTGACTTTGTCCCCGTGGCGCATTTATCTTCCCACCCCGGCCTTGGCCAGTTCCTTATATTTTTCTACATCCATCCCGAAGTGCAGTCCTCTTTCGTCTAAAATCTTTTTAAGCTCGTTCAAAGATTTCCGGCCGAAATTTCTGAATTTCAGCATCTCCGGTTCCGATTTTTTCACTAAATCCTCTATGGTTTGAATATTAGCGGCCCGGAGGCAGTTGGCGGAGCGAACCGAAAGCTCCAGTTCATCTACTCTGGTTTTGAGCAGGTTGCGGATGCGTAAAGTTTCATCATCTATTTTTTCTTCTTCGGCCATCTGCTCTTCCTCATCTAATTTGATGAACACCTGCATATGGTCTTTGATAATTTTGGAAGCCTGGGATAAGGCATTTTCAGGGGTTATACTTCCGTCGGTCCAGATTTCTAAAATCAGCTTGTCATAATCGGTTCTCTGGCCGACTCGGGTATTTTCCACTTCAAAATTTACTTTGGTCACCGGTGAAAACAAGGAATCTATGAAAATGGTGCCGACCGGTAAGGAGTCATCTTTGTTCTGTTCTGAAGCAACATATCCCCGACCGGAATTTATGTCCAGTTCCATCTTGAATTTTACATTGTCGGTAAAAGTAGCGATATGCAATTCCGGATTTAAAATCTCAACCTCCGGGTCGGTCTCAAAATTACCGGCTTTTAGCTCTCCTTTCTTTTCCATCTCCACTGAGATAGTCTTGGGGCTATCCCCTAACAATCTGACTCTCAATTTTTTAATATTGAGGATAATCTCAGTCACATCCTCATATACTCCGGAAATAGTTGAAAAGGGATGTAAGACCCCCTGGATTCTCAAAGAAGTTACCGCCGCTCCCTGAATGGATGATAAAAGTGCCCGTCTTAGATTATTCCCCAGCGTGGTTCCAAAGCCTCTTTCCAAGGGCTCGATTACGAATTTGGAATACTGAGTGGTTTTGGTCTCTTCATCAGTAAACACATCTTTGATCTGAACTTCTTTGGGCATGGTTAAGCTTTTCCACTTCATATCCTTTGCTCCCTCCGCTAAATTTTAAATGCTATGATAAATTATTTTTTCTCTCACAATAAAATGCGCAAAAAATATCGAATGCCAAATCTTTATTTCGAATACAATTCCACCACCATCTGCTCCTGCACTGTGGTGGGGATACTGGCGCGCTGGGGTATTTCCAAAAGCTCCCCCTCCATTTTTACTTTATCCAATCTCAGCCAGCTCAATTCTTCAGCCGAGCTGGATTTTAGGGCTTGTAAAATATGTTCATTGTCACGGCTTTTGGGCTTGACCGAGATTATCTCACCCGGTTTGACCGTATAAGCCGGAATATCCACGATTTTACCGTTGACCAAAATGTGACGATGCCGCACTAACTGCCGGCCGGCTTTTCTGGAAGAGGCAAAGCCCAAGCGGTAAACCATATTGTCCAGCCGGGTTTCTAAGGAAACTAAGAGGGCTTCGCCAGTGACCCCTCTTTTCTGGTTTGCTTTCTCGAAATAATTTCTGAACTGCTCTTCTAATACACCGTAAATTCTTTTTACTTTCTGCTTTTCCCTTAGCTGGGTGGCGTAACCTACTGCCCTTCTTCGGGGGGTCTGGCCATGCTGTCCGGGAGCATAACCTCTTCTCTCAAAGGCGCATTTTTCAGTTAAACAGCGCGCCCCTTTTAAGAAAAGCTTTTCACCTTCTCTGCGACATTGCTTACAACTTGGTCCTGTGTATCGTGCCATAATCTTCCTCTTTTTTTTCTATTTTGTTACACTCTTCTGCGCTTGGGTGCTCTGCAGCCGTTATGCGGAATAGGGGTTACATCTTTGATGGCTGTAATCTCCAATCCGGCTGCCTGCAAAGACCTGATAGCAGATTCTCTGCCTGACCCCGGTCCTTTGACCCAAATTTCAACTTTTCTGACTCCCAATTCCAGGGCTTCCCGGGCAGCTTTCTCAGCCGCCACCTGAGCCGCAAAGGGGGTACTTTTTCTGGAGCCTTTGAAGCCGGACCGGCCGGCCGAGGCCCAGCAGATTACACTTCCTTTGGAATCTGCTATGGTTACAATAGTATTGTTAAAAGTAGCTTTGATATGGGCGATTCCGTAACTTTCAATTTTTCTATGTTTCTTTTTGACTTTCTTTTTGACTTCCTCAACCACTTTTTACTCCTTTCCTTTTATTATGTGGGTGTAGGGGCCGGTTTTCTGGTTCCCACGGTTTTACGGGGACCTTTGCGGGTCCGGGCATTGGTCTTGGTTCTCTGCCCCCGGACCGGAAGCCCTTTACGGTGTCTCAAACCACGGTAGGAACCTATGTCAATCAGGCGTTTGATATTCATGGCCACCTCACCTCTCAAGGCACCTTCTACTTTGTACTCGGATTCTATTACCTGACGCAGTTTGGTTATCTCTTCTTCCGCTAAGTCTTTGACCCTTTTATCCGGATTTACTCCGGTTTTGGCTAAAATCTTTTTGGCGGAGGAGGCTCCTATCCCGTAAATATACGGCAAAGCCGCCTCAACTCTTTTATCCTTGGGTAAATCCACACCGGCAATTCTGGCCATCTTTTTCTCCTTTAATCTCTTTTTGCTTTTTTCATAATCCTTAGTCCTTAATCCCCATTCCCTGCCTTTAAATTATCCTTGTCTTTGTTTATGTTTGGGGTTTTGGCAAATAACTTTTACCACTCCCCCTCTTTTCACTATCTTACATTTTTCACAAAACTTTTTTACCGAGCTGCGTACTTTCATAAATCAGCTACTCCTTTTATTTATAACGATAAATTATTCTCCCCCGGGTCAAATCGTAGGGAGAAAGCTCTACGGTTACTTTATCCCCCGGCAAGATTTTGATAAAATGCATTCTCATTTTACCGGAGACATGCGCCAGAACTTTATGACCATTGTCTAATTCCACTCTAAACATAGCATTGGGTAACGGTTCAATCACTTTTCCTTCTACCTGTATGGTTTCTTCTTTGGGCATGCTTACTTTTTTATAGCACCTCTTATTTTAAACTGGTTAAAACTAGAGCCCCATTGTCGGTAATGGCTATGGTATGCTCAAAATGGGCTGATAAGGAACCGTCTTCAGTAGCTATGGTCCATAAATCCGGTTTGGTTCTGATTTTATAGCCGCCGACATTTACCATCGGCTCTATGGCTAACACCATTCCCGGTTTCAGTACCGGGCCTTTCTCTTTTTCACCAAAATTGGGAACCTGCGGATCCTCATGCATATTTTTACCTATTCCGTGACCGACCAAATCACGCACTACTGAAAATCCATTTTCTTCCACATGGCTCTGAATGGCCGAAGATATTTCACCTAAGTGATTTCCGGCTTTAGCTTTTTTAATACCGATATTCAAGGCCTGTTCGGTCACCTCTACTAATTTTTGTGCTTCTGGAGTAACTCCGTCAACGACAAAAGTGGCCGCTCCATCCGCATAATATCCATCTTTATATACCCCTACGTCAAGTGAAACTAGCTGTCCTTTTTGTATGGTGCGGTCCCCCGGTATGCCGTGGACTATTTCATCATCGATGGAGATACAGATATTGGCCGGATACCCCTGATATCCCAGAAAGGCAGGCTTAGCCTGGTTTCTTTTAATAAATTCTCCGGCTATCTTATCCAGATCTTTGGTTTTGATGCCGGGTTTTAAGTTTTGACTTAATAGTTCAATGGTCTGGGCTACCAATTTCCCATTGGATTTTATGATTTCGATTTCTCTGGCTGATTTTAAAACTATCATATGTTTACTCTTCCGCCGATTCAGCTGGAAAAGACTGTTTCTCCGGAAGCCCATTGGGATTTACTTCCGCGTCAATTAATTGCAGAAGCTCCTGATTCAAATTCTCTGATTTTTTATCTGCGTCAATATCTTTAATTTTAGCCTGTTTTTGATAATAATTTACCAGCGGTTTGGTCTGATTCTTGAAAACTTTCAGGCGGTTTATGACTACATTTTTTTTGTCATCCTGCCGGGGAAGTAACTTACCCCCGCAGCGGTCGCAAATATCCCCCACCCGGGGCGGTTTAAAATAAAGATTGTAATCGGCTCCGCATTTAGAGCAGATCAGACGTCCGGAGAGCCGCTTGGTCAGGGATTCATCTGAAATCTTGAATTGTATCACTAAATCCAACTCTTTGTTTTTTTCTTTGAATATTTTGTCTAACATCTGGGCCTGGGTTAAAGTCCGGGGAAATCCGTCAAATATATATCCTTTTTCACAATCCGGGCGTGAAACCCTCTCTTTGATGATTTCTATAATTACGTTATCCGGCACTAATTCTCCTTTTTCCATATAGGCCTGGGCTTCCTGACCCAGCTGGGTTTTGTTCTTGACCACCTCTCTTAAAATATCACCGGTTGAAATATGCGGTATTTTTAACTTTTTCGACAACAGACGTGCCTGAGTTCCTTTACCTGATCCGGGTGGTCCTATTAAAATCAATTTCATGGTTTCTGGCTGTATCTGGCTTTTGCACTAACACTTACGGCAAAATCTCCTTTTATTTTGGCGTAGGTTTCAAGAATATCTGCCTCGGATTTTCCCTTTCTTTAAGAACCCTTCATAATGTCTGGTCACCAAATGGGACTCTATCTGCGACAAAGTGTCTAAAGCCACCCCTACCACGATTAAAAGCCCGGTGCCACCGAAGTAAAATTGCACGTTTAAAGCATTCATCAAAAAATAGGGTAGAACTGCTATTATGGCAAAAAAGATGGCTCCCGGCAGAGTAATCCGGGTCAAAATGTTATCGATGAATTCACTGGTGTTCTTGCCGGGTCTGATGCCGGGAATAAAACCCCCGTATTTTCTCATATTATCAGCCAGGTCAACCGGGTTGAAGACTATGGCGGTATAAAAGTAAGCAAAAAAGACGATTAAAAGTCCGTAAACCAGGGAGTAAAGCAAAGCACCCGGATTAAACATAGAGGCGATATTTTGCATAAATTCACTATTCGGGAAAAATGAAGTCAAAGTGGAGGGCGCAAACATTATGGACTGGGCGAAGATAATGGGAATGACTCCGGCGGTATTAACTGACAGGGGTATATGGGTGGCCTGACCACCATACACTTTTCGTCCCACCACTCTTTTGGCATATTGCACTGGCACTCTTCTTTGGGCTCGGGTGACTAAAACAATGGCGCCGATGACTGCTATCATAAAAGCCACCAGAAAAATCTCGGTAAAAAAGTTTCTCTGGCCCGACAATAATAATCTGATTTCGTCATACACGGCCGTGGGAAAACGGGCGATAATCCCGATGAAAATAATTAAGGAAATCCCGTTGCCAATTCCACGTTCTGTGATTTTTTCTCCCAGCCACATGATAAAAATGGTCCCGCAGGTAAAGGTCAGCATGGTCAAAAGTTTGAATCCCATTCCGGGGTTGGGAACCACCATGACTCCTTGGGCATTCAGGCTTTCCAGATAGACGCTGGTGCCCAAAGCTTGTAAAGCCGCGATGAGAACGGTTCCGTAACGGGTGTACTGGGTAATTTTTCTTCTTCCTTCTTCCCCCTCTTTTTGTAATCTCTGGAAAAATGGAATCACCGCTCCTAAAAGCTGAATGATAATAGAAGCAGAAATGTAGGGCATTATCCCCAGAGAAAAAACGGAGGCTTTTTCAAAAGCTCCTCCCACAAACATGTTATAGAGACCGAACAAAGTGCCGGAAAGCTGACCGAAGAACTCACTCATGGCTTTGGCATCGATACCGGGTGTGGGAATCTGGCTGCCGATACGATAGACCACCAGAATTCCTAAGGTAAACAAAACCCTTTTGCGTAACTCCGGAACTTTGAAAATATTCTGAAAAGTCTGAATCACTTAATTACCTCAAATTTTCCGCCAGCTTTGGTGATTTTCTCCTGGGCCGATTTGCTGAAAGCTTGGGCCTGCACAGTCACGGCAGATTTTAATTTACCCTCTCCTAAAATTTTTACCGGACCCTGGGGGTCTTTGATCAGACCGCAATTTTTCAGAATCAGAGGGTTGATAACCTCGGCGGAACCGCATTTTTCCAAAGAAATCAAATTTACAATCTGAAAATGTTTTTTGAAGATATTGGTAAATCCCCTTTTGGGAATTCTTCTTTGCAAAGGCATTTGTCCGCCTTCAAAACCGACTTTGTCGCTGTAGCCGGAGCGGGCTTTGGCTCCCTTATGCCCCTTGGTGGAGGTTTTGCCATGTCCGGAACCCGGCCCTCTTCCGATTCTCTTTCTTTTTTTGCTGGCACCCCGGGGTGCCTTAAGTTCATTTAATTTTAACATAGTTTTAGAAGTTATATTAAAATATTAGTTTTATAATCTGATTTTTCCCCAAAAATTTAGTTGGTTGATTTTTCAGCTTTTTCGGTCTATTCGGCTTTTTCCGGCTTGACCTCTTCCACTTGTAGTAAATGCCTGACCTTGGCAACCATTCCTTTTATTTGTGGGTTATTGGGCCGGATCACTTCCTGCTGTAATCTTTTTATCCCCAAAGCTTTTATAGTATTCTTTTCTCTTTGAGAATACCCGATAGCAGATTTGATTTGCTTTATTTTCAAACTTTTAGCCATAATTATAATTGCTGGTTATCCGCCGCTTCTTTGACACTGGTCAGCTCCTGGTAATCTTTCAGTTGTAAAAGTCCGTTCAGGGTGGCTTTGACCACATTGTGGGGATTAGAAGCTCCCAGAGATTTGGTTAAAATATCCTGGATTCCGGCGACTTCTAAAATGGCTCGGACGGCACCCCCGGCGATCACACCGGTTCCCGGAGCAGCCGGTTTCATAAGCACTTCCGAAGCCCCGTATTTTCCTATTATGGGATGAGGTATGGTCCCGCTTGCCATCGGCACTTTCTGCATATTCTTGCGAGCTTGCTGATGTCCTTTGGTGATGGCATCCACCACTTCGCTGGCTTTTCCCAAACCGATTCCCACTTTTCCTTTTTTGTCACCCAATGCCACCAAAGCGGTAAAATTGAACCTTTTTCCCCCTTTGACGACTTTGGCTACCCGGTTGACGTAAATTACTCTTTCTTCTAATTCCTGTGCATCATAATCTCTGGGTTGCATCAAAAAAACCTCACGGTTAAAATTTTAAACCCCCTTCACGGGCTTTCTCTGCCAAAGCTTTTATCCGACCGTGATAAGGGTAAACGTTGCGGTCAAACACTATCTGCTTTATCCCTTTTTCCTGGGCTTTCTTGGCTATAGTCAAACCTACCAATTCACTCACTTTGGTCTTGGAGAGACCGTTTTTAATCTGCTTTTTTACTTCCGGAGTCAAACTGGAAACCCCGGTCAGGACCTGACCGTTTGAGTCATTGACCAGCTGCGCATAAATATGCTTCAAGCTTTTATAGACCACCAGACGGGGACGTTCATTGGTCCCGCTGATTTTTTTCCCGATTCTATATTTTCTTTTCTCGGCTCTGAGCTTTTTTTGATGTAAACGGTCCGGCATATTGGTTAATTAAAATTTTTAAGCTGCGGTCTTGCCGGCTTTCTTTCTGACTTTCTCATCCTGATAGCGAATCCCTTTACCTTTATAGGGCTCCGGAGGCCGCAAAGACCTGATTTTGGCTGCCACCTGTCCGACCAACTCTTTGTCTACCCCGGAGACGGCAATTTTGTTAGCCGCGGGAGCTTCTATTTTAATTCCTTCCGGCGGTGCCAGCAATATGGGATGGGAATACCCCAAAGCCAGCTGTAAATTCTTACCTACCACTTCGGCTTTGTAACCGACTCCCACAATTTCCAACGATTTGGAGAAGCCGACCGTGACTCCTTTGACCATGTTGGCAATTAAAGCCCGGGTCAGGCCGTGCAGGGATTTATAAAATTTGTTGTCGGAAAATCTGGTTACCACAATTTTGCTGTCCTCCAAATCCACTCTCATAGAAGGGTGATAAGGTTTAGAAATACTTCCCTTGGGACCCTGGATAGAAACTTTGTTTTTATCCAGATTAACTTTGACCCCTTCCGGAATAATTACCGGACTTTTACCTATTCTTGACATATTTTACCACACCTGACATAGGGCTTCTCCGCCGATTTTTTTCTCCCAGGCAGATTTATTATCCAACACTCCTTGGGAGGTGGAGATTATGGTTACTCCTAAGTTCTGGTTGATTCTTTTCAAATCTTCCTGAGTGACATAGATTCGCAAACCCGGTTTGGAGATTCTTCTCAAACCGGAGATGGCTGATTTTTTGCCTATGGGATATTTCAGAAAAACTCGCAGCATATTCTGACGGTTATTGGGTACTTCCATAAAGCTGGCGATGAATTTATGGTCTTGCAGGATCTCGGCAATTTTCTTTTTCATTTTGCTGGATGGAATATCCACTTTTTTATGCCGGGCTTTGCTGGCATTCCGGATTCTTAACAGCATATCCGAAATTGGGTCATTTATATTACTCATTTTTTTTCCTTGCCATTTTTGTTGAACTTACTGAACTGTTTATAATTAACTTTGTTAATGTTTTGGTGAAATCATAAAAGTTTACCAGCTGGCCTTAACCACTCCCGGGATATCCCCTTTCAAAGACAAAAGTCTAAAACAGATTCGGCATAGAGCGAATTTACGCAAATATCCCCGGGGCCTGCCGCAGCGGCGACAGCGGTTATGGGCCCTGACTTTGAATTTAGGTTTTCTTTTTGACTTTTCTATCATTGCCGTTCTGGCCATATTTTTTTCCTTTATGTCGAGTTTTATCGAGACATTTATATCGAGCTTATCGAAACATTTATCTTGAGTTTATTCAGACATTTACCTCAAGTCTTATTAGTACCTTTAATTTTCCGACCTAAAAGGCATCCCCAGCGCTTTCAAAAGCTCCTGGGCCTCTTCGTCAGTTTTGGCTGTGGTTACGATAGTTATATTCATTCCCCTCAGTTTTTCTACTTTATCATAATTTACTTCCGGAAAGATAAGCTGCTCGGTTATTCCCAGAGTGTAATTTCCACGGCCGTCAAAACCTTTGGGAGAAATCCCTCTGAAATCTCGGATACGGGGAATGGCTATGTTAACTAAACGATCCAGAAATTCATACATCCTGTCTTTTCTTAAGGTAACCATGCAGGCAATCGGCATTCCGGCTCTGAGCTTAAAATTGGAAATCGATTTTTTAGCTCTTTTGATAGCCGGTCTTTGACCGGTGATGGCGGCCAACTCCGCCACAGCTGAATCCATCATTTTGGCATTGGCAATGGCATCTCCTACACCTATATTTATGACAACTTTTTCTACCCGGGGTGCCTGTGAAACCGATTTATAATTAAATCTTTTCTTTAAATTCGGTATTACTTCTTTAAAATATTTTTCTTTCAAGCGTGCCATTTATATTACCTCACCGCATCTGCGGCAAATTCTGATTTTAGTCGGCTTTCCGGTCCCCTCTTGGGTAATGACTTTATGTCCCACTTTGGTGGAAGCCGCACATTTGCTGCAGTAAACTAAGACATTAGAGATGTGCAAAGCGGCCTCTTTTTCCAAAATCCCACCCTTGGGATTCTTCTGAGTGCCCCGGGTGTGTCTTTTGATAAAATTAATCCCTTCCACTAAAATTTTATTTTTATCCGGGAAAACCATCAGAACCTTGCCGGTTTTTCCTTTATCATCACCGGACACAACCATCACGGTATCGTTTTTGCGAATCTTCATACTTTAGAGCACCTCCGGTGCCAGAGAAATTATTTTCATAAACTGTTTTTCTCGTAATTCACGTGCCACCGGTCCGAAAATCCTGGTTCCTCTGGGTTCACCCTGGTCGTTTAAAACCACTGCGGCGTTGTCGGAAAATCTGATGTAAGAGCCGTCTTTTCGTTTGGTTTCCCGGGTGGTACGGACCACTACTGCCTTACAAACATTACCCCTTTTAATCTCTGCGCCCGGGATAGCATCTCTTACGGTAGCCACTATGATATCCCCGATGCGGGCGTATCTTTTTCTGGTCCCTCCTAAAATTCTGAAACATCTGACTTTTCTGGCTCCGGAATTATCCGCCACGTTTAGAAGTGAATACTCTCTTATCATAATTATTCACGAACCTTTTCTAAAATCTCCACCAGTCTCCAGCGTTTTAGTTTGGACAAGGGTCTGGTTTCCATAATTTTGACTAAATCTCCGGCTTTGGCTTCCTGTTTGGCGTCGTGGGCATAAAATTTGGAGGTTCTCTTGACGGTTTTGGAATATTCCGGATGCCGGAAAGTCCGCTCCACCCCGACCACTATAGTTTTCTGCATCTTGTCAGATAAAACTTTTCCGATTCTTACTTTTCTCTGTCCCCGCATATTTTATTCCTTTTTGTCTGAAGAAGACATGGTCTTCTTGCCTTCCGATTCTCCCGCCAGTCTTCGGATTCCTTTTTCATCTTCGTTTAGAATGGTGTTGATTCTGGCTATATCCCTTTTCAGATTTCTCAGTTTCAGGGGATTTTCCAGCTGTTTGGTCATCTTTCTCAATTTTAGATTGAAAAGCTCTTCTTCTAAATCATGTTTTTTTTGCAGTAACTCCTCTTTGGTATAATCCCGCAGTTGAAATATTTTCATTTTATTTTACCCCGGCCATTTCGGTTCTGGATACATATAATGTTTTGATAGGTAATTTATGGGCGGCCAGCCTCATGGCTTTTTGGGCAATCTCCGGAGTTACTCCTTCCAGCTCAAATAGGACTCGGCCGGGCTTAACTACCGCCACCCAGAATTCCGGATTGCCTTTTCCCTTTCCCATTCTGGTTTCAGCCGGTTTTTTGGTGACCGGTTTGTCCGGAAAAACTCTGATCCAGACCTTGCCTCCTCTTTTGATAAAACGGGTTAGAGCGATTCGGGCCGCTTCTATCTGTTTATTGGTCATCCAGCAGGGTTCCAGAGCTTTCAGACCGTACTCACCGAAGCTGATTTCCGAACCCCGGTAAGCTTTCCCGCTCATCCGGCCTCTTTGCTGTTTTCTGTATTTTACTCTTTTGGGCATCAACATGACAATTACTCCTGGACTTTCGGCTTAGATTCTGAGGAAGGCCGGCTCCGGTCGGGCCTTCTCCTCGGCCCCTGGTTCCTGCCTCGGTCAGAGGAGCTTCTTGACTCCGGTCTTCTTTCTTCCCGGCTTCTTTCAAAAGTAGGGATTTCTGCTCTGATACCGGCATCCGGACCCAAAACTTCCCCTTTGCAAATCCAGGCCTTCACTCCGATACAGCCGTAGGTAGTAAAAGCGGTAGCAGTGGCATAATCAATATCTGCTCGGAGAGTATGCAGGGGAACTTTTCCATCCATATACTGCTCGGAGCGGGCGATTTCAGCCCCGGCCAATCGTCCTCCGCACATAATCTTAACCCCCTCGGCACCGGCTTTTTTGGCTTGGTTAATGGCTTTCTTCATGGCCCGGCGATAGGAAACTCTTCCTTCCAATTGCTTGGCTATGCTTTGAGCCACTAAGCTGGCAGACAGTTCCGGTTTTTTGACTTCAATAATATTGACGGTCATATCTTTTTTGGTCAGATGCTGCAGTTCTTCTTTGAGTTTGTCTACTTCCGCACCTTTTCTGCCAATCACAATCCCCGGACGGGCAGTGTGAATATCCAGGGTAATCTTTTGGGGAGTGCGGACAATTTCAATCAGGGCAATGCCAGCATTTTCCAGTCTTTTTTCAGTATACTTTCTGATGATTAGGTCTTCATTCAAAAAATCCGCAAAATTTTTGGTGGCAAACCACCTGGAATTCCAGGTTTTAATAATGCCTAATCTCAAACCCACCGGATTGGTCTTCTGTCCCAAATTATCCTGCCTTCTTGGTTACTTTTTTGGTTTTCGGTTTAGCGGCCCTTTTAGGTGTTTTGGCTTTTTCAGCCTGTTTTTGTAATTCCTGTTCTCTGGTTTTTAATTTTTCCGGAGTTTCAGCTACGGTTACGGTGATATGGGCGGTTCTTTTTCTGATTCTATAAGCTCTTCCCATTCCCACCGCCCTGATTCTTTTCAAAGTGGGACCACCGTTGACATAAATCTCTTTGACAAACAAATCTTCGGCTTTCAGTTTAGCTGTTCCCTCCAGATTCAAAGCATTGGCCGTCGCTGAATTAATGGTTTTCTCCAGAGGGACCGCCGCATATTTGGGGGTGAAGTGTAAAATCTGGAGCGCTTCCGGTACTTTTCTTCCCCGCACTAAATCGGCAACTCTTCTGAGCTTGCGGTCTGACATTCTGACAAATCTGGCTACGGCTTTGGCTTGCATTTTATTTTTGGTTATGTTTTTAAATTTTTCTATGGCTACGCCATACTGTAAGTAAATGGTTTCTAAAAGCTTTACTGTTTAATGGCAACCGCCCTCTCGGTGATTCTTCCGGAGTGCTGCCTGAAAGTTCGGGTAGGAGAAAACTCTCCTAACTTGTGCCCCACCATATTCTCGGTCATGAATACCGGCAAGAACTTATTCCCGTTATGAATCGCCAGAGTATGACCCACAAATTCCGGGGTTATGGTTGAACGACGCGACCAGGTTTTGATGACCTTTTTTTCTCTGGTTTCATTCATCTTTTGAATTTTGCTCATCAGATGCTGGTCTACAAAAGGACCCTTTTTAAGTGATCTGGGCATTTTTAATCAGCTCTTTACAGGTTTTAATTTTTACTTTTCAAGTTTACGGTTTGTTTAGCTTTGTTTTATCAATTTTTCAGAAATTTACTTCCTTCTTTTAACGATATATTTATCAGAAGGCTTGCTCTTTCTGGTTTTTAAACCTTTGCTTTTTAATCCCCAGGGAGAACAGGGATGACGGCCACCGGAGGATTTACCTTCTCCTCCTCCCATAGGGTGGTCCACCGGATTTTTAGCTACCCCTCGGTTGCGGGGACGATAACCCAACCATCTGGTCACACCGGCTTTGCCGTATGAAATGTTTTCGTGGTCTAGGTTACCTAATTGACCCAGAGTAGCGTAGCCGTCTAATCTGACTAAACGAATTTCTCCGGAAGGGAGCTTGATATGAGCATAATCCCCTTCCTTGGCAGCCAGGATGGCGTAAGTCCCGGCACCCCGGGCAATCTGACCCCCTTTCCCTTTTCTTAATTCAACGTTGTGAACAAACGAACCTAAGGGGATTTTGGCTAAGGGTAAACTGTTTCCGATTTTGATTTCGGCTTCTTCTCCCGACATCAGGGTTTCGCCCACTTTTAATCCGTCCGGCGCTAAAATATATCTTTTTTCTCCGTCTATGTAATGCAGGAGGGCAATTCGGGCAGAGCGGTTGGGGTCATATTCGATGGCCACGACTTTGGCGGGGACGTTCAATTTCTCCCGCTTGAAATCGATAATTCTTAAGAATCTTTTATGTCCGCCGCCGATATAGCGGGCGGTTATCCGTCCGTTATTGTTTCTGCCTCCGGATTTTCTCAAAGGGATGATTAGAGATTTCTCCGGCTTGCTTTTGGTTATCTCCGCAAAATCAGAGACCGTTCTCCATCTTATACCTGAGGTTGTGGGTTTAAAACTTTTTATTCCCATATTTATACCGCCTCAAATATTTCTATGTTGTTATCTTTTTCCAGTCGCACGATGGCTTTCTTCCAATCCGGCTTGGGCCCTTCCAGTCCGAAACGGACTTTTTTGATTTTGCCGTGATTGATCATGGTTCTGACATCTTTGACTTTCACTTTGAACAAGCTTTCTATGGCTTTTTTGATTTCAATTTTGTTGGCGCCTTTATCCACCACAAAAATATATTTATTTTCTTTTTCTTTCAGAAGGCTGCCTTTTTCTGACAGCAAAGCTTTTTTGATTATCAGACGGGGGTCTTTCATCCGGCTAAGGCCTCCTCCAAACTCTCCCAGGCATTTTTTGTTAAAAGAAGATAATCGGAATTTAATATCTCATAGGCATTGACCAAATTGGCTCGCTTATAGGTCAATTTGGCAATGTTGCGGAAAGATCTATGCAGGTTCTTGTTTTTTCCCTCAACCAAAAAAAGTATTTTGTGGTCTCTTATTCCTAACTTATCTAAAATGGAAACCGCGCTATTGGTCTTAGGTGTTTCAAAATTGAGCTCTTCTATTATTTTTATTCTATTTTCCTGGGCTTTGTCCGCTAAAGCGGATTTTAAAGCCAAAAGTTTTATCTTGCGGGGTAAGCTGACCGAGAATTCCCGCGGATGTGGTCCGTGGGCCCTTCCGCCCCCCACCCAGATGGGTGAGGTATTGGAACCGGCTCTGGCTCTGCCGGTTCCCTTTTGTCTCCAGGGTTTGTGCCCACCTCCGGTCATGGTGGCTCTGGTCTTGGTAGCAGCAGTTCCCTGTCTTTGGTTGGTCAGATAAGCTTTTACGTACTGATGCACCACCAGAGGATTGGGCTTAATCCCGAAAATTTCTTTTTTCAGATTCACCTTGGAAATTTCTTTCCCTTCCGGATTATATATGACTGCCTGTGACATAATTTTAATTATAAAGTTCGGGTTTTAATTTTTTTGACGGTTACCAAAGAATTTTTCTTCCCCGGGACCGCACCTTTAATCAGTAGAAGATTCTTTTGCACATCCACATCCACTATTTGTAAATTCTTTGTGGTGACTTGCTCTCCTCCCATTCTTCCGGCCATCTTTTGGCCTTTCCAGGTATGGGAAGGAAAAGAGCTGCCCCCGATGGAGCCGGGAGCTCTTAGCCGGTCTGATTGTCCGTGAGATTTGGGACCGCCGGCAAAATGATGCCTTCTGACTCCTCCTTGGAATCCGTGCCCCTTGGAGATTCCGATTATATCTACCTTTTCACCGGGATGGAAGATGTCCACTTTCACCTCTTGGCCGACCTGAATCTTATCATCAATCACCGCTTTTACTTCTCGTAAAAACCTTTTGGGTTCGACCTTGGCTTTTTCAAAATGTCCCAGCATCGCTTTGGTAACTAATTTTTTTTTCTTGGCTCCAAAACCTATCTGAATTGCCTGATAACCGTTTTTTTCTTTTGTTATCACCTGCACTATGGGACAGGGACCGGCTTCAATGACGGTCACCGGGACTATATCCCCGTTGGTGTCAAAAATTTTGGTCATTCCAACTTTTCTGCCTATAATTCCTGTAATCAACCCGTCCTCCAAAATACACCTTTCTTAAAAGCATGTAACACCGCCTGCAGTTTACCCTTTAAAACCCGGCCGATGTCGTCTGAAAACCCTCTTTCCTGCAAAAAATTTACCAGTTCATCATAGCCGGAAAGTCTGGGCTTTCTGGCGATAAGGTATAAAATTTCCCGTTCCTTCATGGACAAAGCCAGACTGAAACCGTCAATAGTCAATATGTAGGTATTATCACTTTCCGCATACACTGTTGTAAAGCCTTTGTAAAACCTTGTTGCAAAACCTTGTTTTTTCATACTTTAATCTCCACATCCACTCCGCCGGGCAGGTCTAATCTCATCAGAGCATCCACGGTCTGGGGGGTGGACTCTAAAATGTCAATCAAGCGCTTGTGCACCCTCATTTCAAATTGCTCCCGGGATTTCTTGTCCGTATTGGTGGAACGCTGGACTGTGTAAACTGACCTCTCGGTGGGCAAAGGAACAGGTCCTGAGACCCTGGCTCCGGTTCTCAGAGCCGTTCTGACAATCTCCTTGGTGGACTTATCCAAAGAAAGATGGTCGTAAGCCTTTAACTTTATCCTGATTTTCTGTCCTTCCATAATCCTATATTTTAAATGAGCAAGTTGTTTTTTTTAATCCTAATCTTACATTTTTTAGTAATATTTACTGTATAATTTGAGTTACCACGCCTGCTCCTACGGTTCTGCCCCCTTCTCTTATGGCGAATCTCAACTCCTTCTCCATGGCTATGGGGACTATCAGC
>Ga0154874_104_pt1 | contig 22220 bp, 21 predicted proteins | sample Rifle2008BG19ft_FD_105846 | JGI IMG/M metagenome (GOLD analysis project Ga0154874, IMG submission 105846) | candidate division Zixibacteria bacterium RBG_19FT_COMBO_42_43
AGAGAAGCGGCCTCAATTGGAATGCTGGACGGAGTCACCACTAATCCGACTTTGATTGCCAAAGAGGGAAAAGAATTTAAATCGGTCTTGGAAGAAATCTGCGAAGTGGTCCCGGGTCCGGTGAATGCGGAAGTGGTCTCAGTTGATTTTACAGGCATGGTCAGAGAAGGGGAAGTGTTAGCCAAAATTCACCCCAAGATAGTGGTCAAAGTTCCTATGATAAAAGAAGGATTAAAAGCGATTCGTAAATTGACCGACCAGGGGATTAAGGTGAACACCACCTTAATTTTTTCCCCCTCCCAAGCCCTTTTAGCCGCCAAAGCCGGTGCCAATTTTGTTTCCCCTTTCATCGGCAGATTAGATGATATCAGCCAATCCGGAATGGATTTAATCCGCCAGATTATCCAGATTTTCGACAACTATGAAATCGCCACCGAAGTTTTAGTAGCCAGCTCCAGACACCCCCTGCATGTGGTGGAGTCCGCTTTGATAGGGGCTGACATTGTAACCATGCCTTATAAAGTTTTTGAACAATTGCTCAAGCATCCCTTGACGGATATAGGATTAAAAAATTTCTTATCAGATTGGGAAAAATTCAAATCCACTTATAAGGCTGAAAACCTGTTAGAATTATTGAAAGTTAGATAAGGGCTCGGCGTATGCTCAGCATAAATAAACTCACCCTAAGATGATTGAACGTTACACCTTACCTGAAATGGGAAAGCTTTGGTCGGAAGAAGCCAAGTTTTCCAAATGGCTAGGAATTGAGCTTCTGGCCTGTGAAGCTTACGTCAAGTTAGGACAAGTGCCTCGCAAAGCTTATCTAAAAATCAAAAGAAAAGCCAAATTCGATATCGAAAGAATTTTAGAGCTGGAAAGAAGAACCCAGCACGATCTGGTGGCTTTTTTGAGCAATTTGGCGGAAAATATCGGAGAAGAAGCCAAATATCTGCATTACGGCATGACCTCTCATGATGTGGAAGATACCGCTTTGGCTTTGAGGATGAGAGAAGCCGGGAAAATAATTTCAGATGATTTGGGTAATTTAAGTTTAGTCCTCAAGAAAAAAGCCCAGAGCTACAAGCACACTCCCATAATGGGCAGAACCCATGGAGTGCATGCGGAGCCGACCTCTTTTGGTTTAAAGTTGGCTTTATGGTATGAAGAGATACACAGAAACCAGGAAAGGTTGCAGCATGCCATACAGTCAATCTCCGTCGGCAGAATAGCCGGGTCTGTAGGAAATTTTGCCCACATCAGTCCCAAAGTAGAAGAATTCGTCTGCAAAAAATTAGGTCTAAAACCGGATAAAGTCTCCACCCAAATTTTACAGAGAGACAGGCATGCCCAATATCTGACAACTTTGGCTATCATCGCCGGAACTTTGGAAAAAATAGCTTTGGAGATCAGAAATTTACAAAGAACCGAGATTCTGGAAGTGGAGGAGCCGTTTGCCGAGGGACAGAAGGGTTCATCCTCCATGCCGCACAAAAGAAACCCCATCATCTGTGAAAGAATCTGCGGCTTAGCCCGGGTGGTCCGCTCCAACTCTATAGCTTCCTTGGAAAATATGGCTTTGTGGCATGAAAGAGACATCACCCATTCTTCGGTGGAAAGAGTGATTATTCCGGATTCCTGCATTTTGCTAGATTATATGCTGGTCAAGTTGATTCAGGTGATGGAAAATCTGATAGTTTATCCGGAGCGGATGTTGGAAAACATAAACAGAACCGGCGGTTTGGTATTTTCACAGAGGATTCTGCATAAATTGATTGAAAAGAAATTGAACCGGCAAAAAGCTTACCAGTTGGTGCAAAGTTTGGCTTTAAAGGCCTGGAGCAATCACAAGAATTTTAAGCACCTTTTGGAGACCAACGGAATTCTGAAAAAATATTTAAGCAAAAAAGAATTAGAGGGATGTTTTGATTTAAAATTTTATACTAAGAATGTGGATTATATTTATAAGAGGGTTTTCAATAGCAAGAATTCACAGCTGATTAAACGGATTTAGCAGATTCATAAAAGAAAATAGTTATGAATGTAATCCTAAAGTTCGAAATATAAAGAGGGAGAATTTGTAGCACTTATGCCTAAAGAAGGTTTGAAGTTAAAAGCATTGACATTTCTAATCTCGCTGGGATTTTTCATCTACTCCTATGTGACTGCCAATACTTTGGCTCCCTGGCTGGCTTTATTATTCTGGGGGATAACTTTATTTATAATGTACTTTTTCCGGGACCCGGAAAGAGAAATTCCCCCGGGTGAAAAACTGATTTTGTCCCCCTCGGATGGCAAGATAGTCGCCATCGAAAAAGTCCCTAAGCTGGATTTTTTGGGAAGCCCGGGGACTAAAATTTCAACCTTTTTATCGTTGTGGGATGTACATTTCATCCGCTCTCCCATAGATGGTAAAATCAGTTACTACAAATACTCCAGCGGAAAATTCAGACCGGCTTTCAAAACCCAGGCTTCGCTGGAAAACGAACAAGCTGAATTGGGAATTGAGAACCATTTTGGCAAAGTAGTGGTAAAAAAAATCGCCGGGGTTTTGGCCCGCAGGATAGTCACTTACTTAAAACCACAAGAAGAAACTATAGCTGGTGGCAAAATAGGAATGATACGGTTCGGTTCTAGAGTAGAGCTAATCTTACCGGAAAAAGTTGAGCTGAAAGTCCAGCTTGGACAAAAATTAAAAGCCGGTGAAACCGTCGTGGGAGTTTTTAAATGAAAAAAGTAAGAGGGATTTTCCCCGGTATATTTACTATGGGAAATCTTTTCTGCGGATTTTTATCCATCCTTTCCAGTTTGGACGGAAATGCCATCCACGCTTCCTGGTTAATCATCTTAGCCGGGTTTTTCGACGCCCTGGATGGCTGGATTGCACGCTTCTCCCGAGCCACCTCGCGTTTCGGGATTGAACTGGACTCCCTAGCCGATTTTGTTTCTTTCGGAATTGCCCCAGCGGTAATTTTTTACTCCTTCAAATTATATGTCTTGGGAAAATGGGGATTTATCGTGGGATTTGTCTTCATACTTTGCGGGGCTTTTCGTTTAGCCCGCTACAATCTGAATGCCAAGTCCGAAAAATCCAATCATTACACCGGTCTTCCTATTCCTATGTCGGCCTGCACCATTGCCGGTTATGCTTTGTTCTGTTACTATCTGTGGGGAGAACTGCGGTTTCCGGAAATTTTAATTTCCATGATAATCGCCTTTTCAGGGCTGATGGTTTCCAGTATTTCCTATGATACTCTCCCCAGCTTCCATTTAGGAAACCGGAAAAATAATCTGAAATTGATGTATGTGGGTGTGGCTGTAATAGCCCTTTTAATTAAGCCGTCTCTGGCTTTTTTCCCTCTGGGAATACTTTACGTACTATCCGGTGTGGGACGAGAGATTTACGGCATACTGCATAATCCCAAAAAAGAAAAAGTGTTAGAAGAAAGTTACGGAAAATAAATTTTCAACTTTGATTTACTAAATTCGTAAATTTTATACAGGAGATTTCCAAAAGCCATGAGTTCAAAGAGAAAAGCAGAACTTTCCCAGGCGGTGGTGTACGTCAAGTTGAAGGAAGGGGTTTTGGACCCCCAGGGTCTGACCATCAAAAAAGCTCTGGAAAAGTTGGGTTATCAGAATGTCAAAGAGGTCCGGTCCGGAAAATTTTTTGAAATAGTTTTTGACTCTAACGGAACTCAGCAAAGCACCAAATTTTTAAATGAGATTTCAGATAAACTCTTAGCCAATCCGGTCATTGAAAAATTTGAAATCGAGGTGGTAAAGTGAAATTCGGAGTGGTAATTTTTCCCGGCTCTAATTGTGATTATGATGCCTATAAAGTGGTTTCCGATGTGCTAAAAGAAAAAGTAGAATTTCTATGGCATAAAGAAACTTCTTTGGAAAATTATGACTGTATCATTTTGCCGGGAGGTTTTTCCTACGGAGATTATTTGAGAACCGGGGCGATTGCCCGTTTTTCCCCGATTATGAAATCCGTGGCCAAATTCGCCAACCGGGGAGGATTGGTGTGGGGAATTTGCAACGGTTTTCAGATTCTTCTGGAGGCCGGACTTCTGCCGGGCTCAATGCTGATGAATTCGCACTTAAGATTTGTGTGCAAAAATATTTATATCAAAGTGGAGCGCAATGACCTCCCTTATACTCAAACTTGTCAGGTCGGTCAAATTCTGAAAATTCCAGTGGCTCACAAAGACGGAAACTATTATATTTCCCAAAAGGAACTTTTAGAATTAGAGAGGAATAATCAGGTGATATTCAGATACTGTGATGAAAACGGGAATATAACCGAAGCCAGCAATCCCAACGGCTCTCTGGCCAATATTGCCGGAATCTGCAATAAAGAAGGAAATGTCATAGGGCTGATGCCTCATCCGGAAAGAGCCTCGGAGAAAATATTGGGCTCGGATGACGGGAAAAATCTGTTTTGGTCATTAGTACAACACACAAACGGAGCAAGTAATTGAAAAAAACCGAACTGATTTTTCTGACGGTAGCCCTGGTTTTAGCGGCCGTGATAGGAGGTTTGATCGGAGATATTACCGCTTCTTTTATTCCGGAAGGGGGAGTAAAGACTTTATTCGAAAAAAATATACGTATCGGTTTGCAGGAGCCGTTTCACCTTAACTTTTATGCTTTGGAATTTACTTTCGGTCTTTTAATCAATATCAACTTTGTCTCGGTTTTGCTGGTTATCGGGGTGTTAATCTACTATAGATGGTGGTATATTTAGAAAATCAACTTTTTTGAAGGAGGAAATATGATGATTGGCGGGATTGGAGCCCAGGAACTAGTTTTGATTCTTCTGGTGGTTTTGCTCCTGTTCGGAGCAAAAAGAATTCCGGAAATTGCCCAGGGCTTGGGAAAAGGAATCAGCGAATTTAAGAAAGCCATGCGGGATACCAAAGACGAGATAGAAAAAGCCGGGGAAAAGAAGTCTAAGTAGAGTCATCGACTCTTTTTTTAAGTCTATGGATATCTTCAGCGAGAAGGACATAAAAAAAATCATCTCCTGCTTAAAGCCCCATTCGGTGACCCAGGAAAAGGACCATTACCGGCTGGCCCTGGTCAATGAAAAAGAAAAACGGAAAGTAAATCTGGCTATTTATGCGGAAGCCAACCTGGGAAAAGACAGGGGTTCCATGGTGGTCATCTATGCCGGGAATTGTCATTTGCAGCTGCACTCCTGCTCCGGTTATGTCATTTCCGAGGAATTGGGAGAGGTTACATTTATAGGAGAAAATGGCGGGAAATTAGCCGGGTTGGTGGTGGAAAAAGAAGCGGCTTGCGCTCTGTATGCCAATGTGAACCGGAAACTGATTTCGGAAGATTTTACTAAATTGGGGGTGGAGGTGATGCTTTCGGGCGTGGCTCTTTCTTTAGCAGAGGATATCTTAAAAAAAGGGGATAAAAACTAAGTTCAGGTGGTCCGACTAAATTTCTTCCAAAGATCTGCCATTGAGGACTTGGCTCACAAATTAAAAACAGGAGACTGGGATGTCCAGAAAAAAAGTTTCAATAATCGGGGCTGGAAATGTCGGCAGCAGTTTGGCAGCTTATCTGGCTCAAAAAAATATCTGTGATATAGTTTTGCTGGATATTGTGGAAGGGGTCCCGATCGGGAAAGGGTTGGATTTGCTGCAAGCCGGACCGATTTTGAACTACAGCATCAGCGTAAAAGGCAGCAATGATTATAAAGATATTTCTGGCTCTGAGATAGTAGTGGTCACTGCTGGTTTAGCCAGAAAACCAGGGATGTCCAGAGAGGATTTGATTATCAAAAATGCCGAAATTATCTCTCAAGTTACCGAAAATATCGTCAAATATGCTCCTGACTCTATGATTGTAATGGTCGCCAATCCTTTGGATATAATGACTTTTCATGCTTATAAGAAATCCGGTTTCCCAACCAATAGAGTTTTTGGACAAGCCGGGGTATTGGATTCCATCAGATTCCGAACTTTTGTGGCCTTAGAATTAGGGGTCTCGGTCCAAGATGTACAAGCCATGGTCTTGGGAGGGCATGGGGATTCCATGGTCCCTTTGCCCAGATACACCACAGTTTCCGGAATTCCTTTAAGTGAACTTCTGCCTCCAGAAAAAATTAAAGGTCTTTCTGAAAGAACTCGTAATGGTGGAACTGAGATTGTAGCGTATTTGAAAACCGGCTCAGCATTTTATGCTCCAGCCGCAGCCACTTTGGAGATGGTGGAGTCGGTTCTTTTAGACATCAAACGAATTTTGCCGGTTTCTGCCTGTGTCACAGGCGAGTATGGCTTGAAAGATTTGTACATTGGTGTACCGGTTCAATTAGGGGCAGGAGGAGTTGAAAAAATTGTGGAGCTGAAACTTTTGCCGGAAGAAAAAGAGGCCTTGCATAATTCAGCCAAAATTTATAAAGATATGTTAAAAGTTTTAGGATATTAGGCTACCCATGATTATCATGGGAGCTAAACCGAATCTTTTTTCAAACATGCGCTTGAAGGGCCATCTAAAATGAAAAAATTCAAAAAACTGACTGTGCCTGCTGAGGGTGAGAAAATAGAAGTCGTCAAAAAACAACTAAAAGTTCCAGACCAACCGATTATACCTTTCATCGAAGGAGATGGGATTGGTAAAGATATCACACCGGTTAGCTTAAAAGTTTTGGAAGCCGCGGTTTCAAAAGCTTACAATGGACAAAAGAAAATTGTCTGGCTGGAGATTTTCGCCGGAGATAAAGCTTATAATCTTTATAAAGAATACCTGCCTTCCGAAACTATCCAAGCCATAAAATATTATATAGTAGCTATCAAAGGACCTTTGACCACCCCCATAGCTGGCGGTTTCCGCAGCTTAAACGTTACTTTAAGACAGGTTCTAAATCTTTATGCCTGTATCAGACCAGTAAAATATATCCCCGGAGTCCCGGCTCCGGTAAAACATCCGGAAGATATGGATATTGTGATTTTCAGGGAAAACACCGAAGATGTTTACGCTGGTTTTGAATGGGCTAAAGGTTCTAAAGAGACTAAAAAGCTCATCTCTTTTTTGAATAAAAATTTGAAAACTAAAATTCGTTTAGACTCTGGAATTGGCATAAAGCCGATCAGTGTCACTGGCACAAAGAGATTAGTTCGCAAGGCGATTCAATTTGCCTTGGAGCATAATCGTCCTTCCGTAACCTTAATTCATAAAGGAAATATAATGAAATATACTGAAGGAGCTTTCAGGGATTGGGGATACCAGTTAGCTCAAAAAGAGTTTAAAGACCAAATTGTGACTGAAGAGGAAGTGACTACCAAATATAAGGGGACAAGACCGGAGGGGAAACTATTAATTAATGATAGAATTGCCGACAACATTTTTCAGCAGATTTTACTTCGACCCAAAGAATACTCCGTTTTAGCTGCTCCCAATCTGAACGGAGATTATCTTTCAGATGCAGCGGCGGCTCAGGTGGGTGGTTTGGGTTTAGCACCGGGTGCCAATATCGGAGATTTCATAGCCCTATTTGAAGCTACGCACGGAACAGCTCCGAAGTATGCCGGTAAGAATATGGCTAACCCTTCTTCTTTAATTCTGTCTGGAGTGATGATGTTGGAATATTTGGGATGGAAAGAAGCAGCTGACTTGGTCAGAAAAGGTTTAGAAGAAGCTATAAGACAAAAGAAAGTTACCTACGATTTGCACCGGATGCTGGAAGGAGCTACTCGGCTTTCGACTTCACAGTTTGGTGACGCGATAATTGAGAATATGTAGTTGCAATTGCTAGCGAGCAGTGTAACCACCATCTATCACCAACTCGCTTCCAGTCACAAATTTTGATTCATCCGAAGCCAGATATAAAATTCCGTAAGCGATATCATCCGCTTCGCCCACATGTCCTGAAGGATGTAAACTATTCAGATATTTTAGACCCTCTTCAAAATTTCCGCTGGCTTTTAAATAATTTTCCACCATGGGAGTCATAATAAATCCGGGATGAACTGAATTGACCCGGATTTTATCTTTGGCATATAAAAGAGCATCGGTTTTGGTCATCAGTCTGATGGCTCCTTTGGAAGCGTGATAGGGAGGCACATCCGGTGCAGAGATGATTCCATAAATGGAAGAAAGATTGATGATACTTCCTCCTCCAGTTTTTTGCATATAAGGAATGGCATGTTTGGTGCAGAAGAAAACTCCCTTGACATTGACCGCCATAACTTTGTCCCATTCTTGTTCGGTAATTTCATGAGTGGGTTTGCTTGCTCCAGAAATACCGGCATTATTCACTAAAACATCAATTTTACCAAAAGTTTTATTTACTTCAGCAAAGACTTTTTGCACTTCGGCTTCTTTAGAGATATCCAGATGCCAAAATTTTGCTACCCCACCTGATTTTTCAATCTCTTTTGCTACTTCTTGTCCCTCTTTGTCCAAAATATCTGTTACCGCAACTTTGGCTCCTTCTTGGGCCAAAACCAGGCAGGTTGCCTTTCCAATTCCTAAAGCCCCGCCGGTGATGATGGCGACTTTATTTTTTGCTCGAGGCATAAGGATCTCCTTTTTGGGTAATAATATAAGAAAAGAAAAGCTGCCTGACTATCTGGTTTGTCTATCAGACCCCTAGGAGATGTTATCTCTCCCTATTAATGAAGTCAGACTGAGAATTTATTGGTTCACTCAGTTTCAGGATAGGTAGCTTTCAAAAATTTATCTGCTATAGAAGTTTAATGTTTATGCTCAGTTTCAAATTCTTTTTCAGAAGCATGAGCCGGTTGAGCAACTTGCTGGTAAATCCCATCTACATAGTGCATGAACTCCACATAGCTTTGGATGTACTCTCTTCCGGCCTCTACATCATCGGTTTTATAATTCTTTTTAGCCATGGCCTCTTGGAATTTTTCCTCAATCCTTTTTTTCACCGTCTCTGTAATGAGTTTTAAAACCGGCTCCAGTTTCCCCTCCTCCACAGCTTTATCCACAGCCGGAATTGCCGGACCAAAATCCTGTCCGGCGGGCTTTAATCCAGTAAAAAGAGCCCCTTCCCCGGCCCGATGAATTCTGACTAAGGTCTCGAAGAAATTATGATCTGCTGATTCTTGAACTTTTGAACCTTTTTTTCTCTGGTCTAAGGTCTTCTGAAAGACTTTCTTTATTTCGTCGGTATCCTCTTTGCGCACCCAGATTAAGACCAAATTCACATTTCCAGTTTCCAAAGCCCTTTGAGCGGCTTTGACCACTGGACCATCCATGGCATCACAATGCGCCAGAGCGGAGCTCGGCTCCAGTAGTAAAATTATCACAAAAATGCCTACAAAAGTGAGCAGTTTGATTATGCTGTAGCTTTTCATGATCTACCTCTCTTTTTTAAGGTTCTATTCAGTTGCTTTACTACAAGATGATACGAAATTTTGGGGTATCAAGTGAAAAGTTTCACAAAGTTTCTTTAAAGTGACTTATGTACTTTCTGTCCTATTGTGGTCCAGAATAACAGAGTAATTCGTTTACCAAATAAATGATTTCCTATGAAATAGCTTTAGCAATTGCAAAAGCAGCCGTAGCGGCTATCCCTCCGATGAGCACTGTCTGAAAAGCGCTTTTTATAGGTACAGTGCCGGTAAAGTGACCTTTGATATACCCGAAGACTGCCAGAGCTACAAAAGTAATTAGTATAGATAAGAATAAAGCTATACTGGCATTCGAGAAAACCATATAAGAAAAAAGTGGAATAAATCCGCCGCCAACATAGGCACCTCCAATGGTCAGAGCACTGCTAAGAGCCCGCTTGGGATTAGGTTCTTCCAGCCCCAATTCAAAACGCATCATGAAATCGACCCAGGCCTCCGGGCGTTGGCTTAAGGCTTCAACTATAGGAGTGCTTTCTTCGGCTGTCAAACCATAAGATTGGAAAACCTGGGAAACTTCCATTTTTTCAATCTCGGTCTTCTCTTTGATTTCCAGGTGCTCTCTTTTTTTCTCACTGACATAATGTTCCGCATCACTTTTAGCTGCTAAATAACCCCCTAATCCCATGGCAATTGAGCCGGCTGCGATTTCTGCTAAACCAGCTGTAACTATAATTCCGGTGGAGCTGACTGCTCCTGAAAGCCCAGCCGCCAGGGCGAAGGGAACGGTCAAGCCATCTGACATTCCTATTACAATATCTCGTACAGTTTCACTGGCGGTAAAATGTTTTTCAATGTGCAGGGTTTGTGGCATAAAGAATCTCCTTTTTGGGTAATATAAGAAAAATGGTTACACCATACAGTAGTAAAAGAGGTGTCTGACTAAGCTATAGATAATCAGACACCAGAGAAATGCGGTTTATTACTTTTAATGGATCCAGACCGTGGCTTTGCGGGTCCACTCGTTTTCCGGATATTTTTCTTTGAGAAATTTGGCGGCTTCGGCTAAGGGTTCGGCTTTGTTGGTTGCCTTATAAGCTGAAACTCCGGCCCAGTAAGCGGCTTGGGGTCCGGCTCCGGAATAGGGATAGTTTTGGTAAATAGTCCGGAAGCGCTTTTCGGCTTCACTGTACTGGAGTTTGTCGAAAGCAAGTTTAGCTAATCCTAATTCTAATTCTGATAAATAATCTTCTACTTCCATAAATCCTTCCAGGCGGTGATGTTCGTTGCCATCTGGGGCCATTACTAAAATGGTTGGGGTCCATTTGGCTTTGAAGCGCTGGAACATCTGGGGTTGTTCTTTGATGTGGATTTTGACGGGTAGGAAATTGCTTGAGATGAACTGGATTATTTTTTGGTTGGGGTAGACCTCGGCTTCCAGCCGAGCGCATCCGCTTCAGGCCGGGGCGGCGCTAAAGTCCAGTAATACTGGTTTATTTTGGGGTTTGGCTTGCTTGAAAGCCGCATCCACATCTTTGAGCCAAGTAATTGAAGACATAAAAACCTCCTTGAATTTCTAATAATTGTACTTTTGAATCTTACTTAAATAATGACACTTTGTCCTATAAAGTCAAGCTCAAAATCTAGCGTTTAGGTTTGACTTTATCTATGAGCTGCTTTAAATTAGATACGAGAATAGCTAATTTAGAAGCATAAATGAAGTAATAAAGCTACCTTAACCTAGCCACGCTTTGCCAGGAATCGTGCAACAAATAGTGGAAGACCGCAAAATTTTATGAAGAAGAAGCAAATTGTTAATCCACTCAATCCTACAACGAATAAACTCGGCAGTGGGGTTTTGCTTGCCGATGTTCAAGCGGCAGTTGCAAAATCTGGCTATCCATTGCAGACCATAATTGCCGATTCTTTGAAAAATGACTTTCGTACACAGCAGGAATGGAGCTACATTGATAGAGATACCAAGGAACTTAGGACGCTAGATATTTTCGCGGAGAAATGGCTTTTTGAAATTCAGGATGTTAATCAATATAGAATCCGCCCAACTTTAGATTTATTAATTGAATGTAAGCATTCCGAGCTGCCGTTTGTGTTTTTTTTGTCCCAAAGCAAACCTTGGAGTCGAGATTTTCCGCTTTTAGCTGGATTATCCAGCACCTCTCTCACGTTAACAACTGACGACGATGCATCATCTTATGTTTTTTCCATAATAAATGCACTTGGTTTAGACCAACATAAATTTATCATAGAAGATGTTGACTATTGTATGTCCTTTTCAAAATGTGTCAGAAAGGGAAAAAATCTAGAACTTTCCGGTGATGACCCATTTCAAAAACTCGTTTTACCTTTACTAAAATCGATGCATCACTTCCGCTCCGCTCAGACACCATCGAAAACCGCGTTTTACTTTGATTGCCACCTTGTTTTTGGAATTGGCGTATTGGATGCACCCATGGTTGGTGTGCGTGTTTTTGATAAGTCTAATGAATTGATTCTTCTCCCGTGGGTTAGGGTCCTACGACATGAATCATACGACGATGAACATTGGACAGCAAGAAGTAAATTATTTGCAATTGATATTGTGCATAAAGATTTTTTCAATGACTATTTGAATAATCATCTTATGCCGTATGCTAGAGATTTTGCTAAATTTGTATTTAAGCACGAGCAAATTATAGCAACAGGTCAAGGATTTGCTAAAAGTCTGGGATCCACTGGTTCATGGAATCTTGAGCCACGCTTAGAACCCAAAAGGTTGAAAGATAAAGTAAGTCGAACTAAGATAATTACAAAAAACATTCTTCGCTTATTGATTAAGAGAAAAAGGTTGGATTGAACGACTGTCCATATACTGATTCAAGTTGGTCCATGAGTTAAGTCAAACGTATAATCAAACTCGACACATTTTCAGTTTGACTTTCCCCTCCACTCCCCTTAAATTAAACTCAAATAAAACTCGCCTAACAGAATGGCGGGTAAATGAATATGCTAATCAAAAGCTTAAAAGATTTACTACTCCGAATTTACCTCAAGGGGGCCACTTAATAACCTCCAGCAGTATTCTTTTGTCTCAAAATCCGATTAAGAACATATAAATAGAAATGGTTCGATAAACTCACCATGAAAGGAGGTAAATTCCATGCTCAAAAATAATTACAAACCCGAAATCAAAACCAAATTACCCGGACCCAAGAGCAAAAAATTAATCGCCATAGACAAAAAATACGTTTCCCCATCTTACACCCGCGATTATCCAGCCGTCTTAGAAAGAGCCCAAGGAGTTTTTCTGTGGGATGTAGACGGAAATAAATATCTCGATTTTCACTCTGGCATTGGGGTCAACTCTTTAGGAAACCGGCATCCGGCTATAATTGCAGCCATAAAAAAGCAGATGGAGAAATCATTACATATCCCCAGCGCTGATTTTTATCATCCCTTGGCCATTCAACTGTCTGAAAAGCTTTCCTCGCTTGCTCCAGGAAATGGGACCAAAAAAGTTTTTCTCAACAATTCCGGTACCGAAGCAGTGGAGACCGCTTTCAAGTTAGCCCGCTACAATAAAAGAAGACCAAGAATGATTTCTTTCATCGACGGTTTTCACGGCCGAACTATGGGTGCCTTATCCCTGACCGCTTCCAAATTGAATCAGAGGAAATATTTTGCTCCTTTGGTCCCGGAAGTTACTCACGTTCCTTACGCCAATTGTTACCGCTGTCCTTTAAATCTCAAATATCCCAGTTGTGAAATGGCTTGTGTGAAATATATCGATGACGTCATCTTGAAAAAAGTAGCTCCCGGTGAAGATGTAGCAGCCATTGTGGTGGAGCCGATTCAAGGAGAAGGAGGTTTTGTTGTACCTCCCCCAGAATTTCATCCCCTGCTCAAAAAGGTTGCTGAAAAATATGACATACTTTATGTCGCCGATGAAGTCCAGACCGGAATGGGAAAGACCGGGAAATTTTTCGCCATTGAACATTGGAAGGTGGTCCCGGATATTATCACCACCGCTAAGGCCCTAGGTGGAGGTCTCCCTTTAGGTGCTTGCATCGCCAAAGATAAATTAATGAGCTGGCAGCCCGGGGCCCATTCCACCACATTCGGAGGAAATCCGCTATCTTGTGCCGCAGCTTTGGAGACCATCAAGCATTTAGAAGAAGATGGGCTTATGCAGAATGCCACTAAAATCGGGAATTTTATCATGAAGCGTTTGGAAAAGATGAAAGATAAATACGAAATCATCGGCGATGTACGCGGCAAAGGTCTGATGATCGGGATTGAATTTGTAAAATCCAAAAAAAGCAAAGAAGCGGCTCCGGATTATTCCAACAAAATAGCTTACGAATGTTTTACAAATGGTCTGATGCTTCTAACTTGCGGGGTGAGTGTGGTCAGATTCATTCCACCTCTGATAATCAATGAAGAGATAGCTGATACAGCTCTGGATATCTTTGAAAAATCGGTCCAGAAAATTTCTTCTCAAAAGAAAAGGTAATGCCGGAGATTTTAGCCAAGGTTTATCGGGGTAAGACAGTCGAATCGGTTCATTTCGGTTCGGTAGCGGTCGTTGACTCCAAAGGCAGATTGATATACTCAGCCGGTGACCCCAATTTTTTCACCTACTTGAGGTCATCGGCTAAACCTTTTCAGACCATTCCCTTGATTGAGTCAGGTGCTGCAGAGCATTTCGATTTTTCAACCAGAGAACTGGCCATTGTCTCGGGCTCACACAACGGAGAAAAAATCCACGTAGATACGGTCAAAAAAATTTTGAAAAAGGTTGGTTTATCAGAAAAATATTTAAAATGTGGCACTCAACCTCCTTTATATTACACACTTAAAGGAATTATACCTGGTCCCAAGCAGAAATTCTCGGTCCTGCAGCATAACTGCTCCGGAAAACATTCCGGTATGCTGGCTGTGTCAAAATACAAAGGTTTTAATCCCAGAGATTATATCAACCCTAAGCATCCGGTCCAGAAAATGATTTTAAAAGCTGTAGCAGGGGTTTGCGAGTATCCAGAAAATAAAATTAAAATCGGGATTGACGGTTGCTCGGCTCCCAATTTTGCCTTACCTTTAAGCAATATGGCATTGGGATTCGCCAGATTGGTTTCTTCTGACTCCAATCACAGAGAGTCTCTGAAAATTGTTTTAAATTCTATGAAAAAATACCCGGAAATGATTTCCGGACAGGGAAGATTGGATTATATTTTAGATAAAGTTTCGGGTGGCAAAGTAATCTCCAAAGCCGGAGCTGAAGCCTTGCAGTGTTTTGGTATTAAAGGAGAAGATTTGGGAGTAGCGGTCAGAATTTTAGATGGGAATAATCGGGCAGTCGGCTGTGTGGTGGCTGAAGTTCTAAGACAATTGGGTGTATTGTCCAAATCAGACTTGAAAAAAATGGAAAAGTTCGCTTATCCTAAAATAAAAAATTGGTCCGGATTGGTAGTGGGCTATATTAAAGCAGATTTTAAATTGAAAAAACATTTTAACTTACCCTTTGTGTCCAGTGAAAGCATTAGTTGAGCCATATAAAATAAAAACGGTTGAGTCGATAAAACTGCTTTCTTATCCAGAAAGAGAGCAAAGACTGAAACAGGCACACTTCAATTTATTCAATCTGAAGTCCGAGGATGTTTTCATAGATTTATTGACTGATTCAGGGACTTCTGCTATGTCTGATTCTCAGTGGTCAGCTTTAATGCTAGGGGATGAAGCTTATGCCGGAGCTAAAAGTTATTATAAATTGGAAAAAATTGTTCAAGAGATTTTTGGCTATAAACATGTAATTCCAGTTCATCAAGGTCGGGCAGGAGAGCATTTATTTTTTACCACGGTTTTGAAAAAAGGGGATTACGTCCCATCCAACACCCATTTTGATACTACCCGAGCCAACATCTCTTATGTAGGTGGAATACCAGTTGATTTAGTGATCCAAACCAAAGACTGTGAACATCCTTTTAAAGGGAATATAGATTTAGGGAAACTGGATGATTTGATTAAGAAAGTGGGTAAAGAAAAAATTCCCTTAGGTACTTTGACTATTACCAATAATTCTGTTGGTGGGCAACCGGTTTCAATGCAAAATATAAAAGAGACTAAAGAACTTTTGTCCACATACGGAATACCATTATACTTCGATGCCTGTAGATTTGCAGAAAATGCTTATTTCATCAAAAAAAGAGAAAAAGGGTATGAAAATAAAACCATTAAAGAGATTTGTCAGGAACTGTTTTCATACGGTGAGGGATGTATAATGTCAGCCAAGAAAGATGGCTTGGCGAATATGGGGGGTTTTTTTGCTTGTAATGATGCAACTTTGGTGGATAAAGTTACTCATCTTTTGGTGTTATTTGAAGGTTTCAGGACCTATGGTGGTTTAGCTGGTCGGGATTTGGAAGCAGTGGCTCGTGGTTTGCAAGAGGTATTAGATGAGGATTATTTAGCTTTTAGAGTAAATCAGGTTAAGTATTTGGGTGACCAGCTGGATAAACTGGGAGTTCCCATTGTAAAACCTACCGGCGGACATGCTGTTTTTGTAGATGGAGGAGAGATGCTTTCTCACATAAAAAAAGAAAATTACCCGGCACAGGCTTTGACTTGTTCTCTGTATAAAGAAGGGGGAGTTCGTTCCGTAGAAGTGGGTGGCCTGATGCTTTCCCGTAAGGACAAAGAAAGTGGAAAAATGATTTTTCCAGATGCTGATTTGGTCCGCTTAGCCATCCCCCGCAGAGTTTATACTAATTCGCATATGGATTATGTTGCTTCTGTTTTTGAAGAGGTAAAAAAGAAAAAGGGCAAAGTAAAGGGGTTGAAATTGGTTTATGAAGCTCCCTGGTTGAGGCATTTTACAGCTAAATTGGAAGAGGTATGATGTATGCTTTTGTTATCCTGAACGAAGTGAAAGTTCTGGGAGTTAGAAAGATTAAAACGAGATTCTTCGTCCACCTAAGGCGGACTCAAAATGACAACTTTGTTTTGTTAGTTTTATGACCTCACCCTAACCCTCTCCTACAAGGAGAGGGGAGGATAAAGGAGGGGTCAAATTGAATTCGAAAGTATATGAAAGGAACATTAGTTAATACAGCAACAGTAATTATTGGCTCACTGGCTGGCTTAGGGATTGGGGCCAAGTTTTCGGAAAAGATGAAAACTATTGTGACTTCTGCCTTAGGATTAGCTACTCTTTTAATTGGTTTCAAAATGGCTTTCCGGTCCAGTGAAATTTTATTGGTGATTGCTAGTTTAGCCATTGGGGGAATTATTGGTGAACTTTTAAACTTAGAGCAAAAGTTAGAAAATATTGGAGAAGTAATAAAAAAAAGAGTCAAATCTCAATCCGGAAATTTTGTCTTGGGTTTTGTGACTGCCAGTTTAGTATTTTGTGTAGGACCAATGACTATTGTAGGTTCATTAGAAGATGGTATGAGAGGAGATGCTTCGATTTTATATGCTAAATCAATGTTAGATGGATTTGCCTCTTTGGCTTTTGCCTCTTCTTTGGGAGTCGGAGTTTTATTTTCGGCTTTAGTAGTTTTAATCTATCAGGGTCTTTTGACTCTTTTAGGGGGCCAGCTGGCTTTTCTTTTAACCGAACATATTATCAATGAATTAACCGCTACGGGCGGTTTACTAATAGTAGGAATAGGTCTGTTTCTCTTGGGAATTAAAAAGATTCCAGTAGGGAATTTTCTACCGGCTTTGGTGATAGTCGTGATTTTAGCTGCAATTTTTAAATAACCAAATCTCAAAACTTTCCGATAATATAAAAAGTTTCGTATATAAGAAGGATACAATATGCCAGCTATAACCGCTGAATCCAGAATCTTAGATTTAAGACCCCAGATTGTCCGGGAGAAACTCGGCTCTAAATCTAAAGTCTGCCTTTTATCCTCCCGCGATATCTTCAGCGTCATCCGGGACGTGCCAGTGGTCATTATGGCTTGTAATATCAGAATCAGACATGTTATCCCCGGGATTATGAAAGCGGCCAAGGAATTAGATGCGGTGGTGGCTTTTGAGCTGGCGAAAACTGAAGGTGGGCTGGATGGTGGATATACCGGAATGACCCCGGAGATTTTCTTCGACACCGTGGTCGGGTATGCCGAAGAAAGAGGGTTTACCAAACCATTTTTCATTCACGCTGACCATCTGACAGTCAAAAATAAATCCCAAGAAGAATTCGACTCCACTCTGCAGTTAATCGAAGCCCAAATCAAAGCCGGATATACTTCTTTTGCCTTGGATGGTTCTTTCAATGAAGTCAAGGATAACATAGAGATAACCTCTCGGCTGGCTTATAAAATTTTACCCTACGGATACGGTTTAGAAACTGAAGTGGGGGAGATCACTCATGCCGGGCAGAAAGCTGAAATTACAACAGTAGAAGAGGCAGTAGAATTTATCGAGGGGCTGATTTCAGCCGGAGTAAAGCCGGATGTTTTGGGAATAAATAACGGCTCCAAACATGGAAATTATCTGCCCGGAGAGGAAGCCAACGTGGATTTGAAAAGAACCGATGAAATCTATCAAGCCATTAAAAAGTTTCAGGTCAACATAGCCCAGCACGGAACCACCGGAACCCCCTTGGAGGTCATCAAAAAAATGCCGGATTTGGGTATCAGAAAAGCCAATGTAGGGACCGAATGGCAAAATATAGCTCACAAGTATTTACCGCAGGATTTATTCTCTGAGATGCAAAAATGGGCCAGTGAAAATAAAAAAGACATCAAATTTGCTACCAAAGTCTTCAAAAAAGAGATTGACAATATTGATAAAAAATCCAAAGAGACCATTGAGCAAAAGGCCTATGAACAGGCCTCAATTCTGCTTAATGCTTTCAGGGCCGGAAAATCAGCTGAAATGGTACTTTACAAGCTGACTGAAAATCAGAGATTCGCCCAGTAATTTGCTTGATTTTCAAGGAGTTAGCTCAAATTTGCCAAAAAACCACTTGACAAATTGAGGTTTTTTAATAGATTATAGCTGACAAAAGAGGAATGAATATAGAGCAATAGTTAAAGGGTGTTTAAAAGAGAAACGTTTTCAGGTAGTTAGCGGTGGTGCATTTATTTAGCCCTTTGACTAGTGCTATTTTTTAGCCGAGTGTTAGGGCTCTAACACTCGTTTTTATTTATCCAAAGGATGGAAAAAGTTAAGGGAAGTAGATTACTTTTAGTGGTTATGATGAGTTTGACAAATTTAGCTTTAGGCAGTGGATATTCTGACTTTAAAATTATAAGCTCAGATGAGACCGGTGTGAATCTGATATATCAGGTGCCGGATTTTGAAAGAAACAGATTGTCGATGAATAATTTATCTTATGATTTAATAGAAATAGAGAAGTCACCTTTGTTAAGAGAAAAAGGAAAACCTCAACTTCCGGTGAGAATCATTGCCTTAGGTATCCCTCCGGATGCCAATATTGAAGTTTCGGTTTCAGATTACAAATTCAGGGAGATATCCCAAATTAACCTAGCTATAGCAGATACTCTAGGTGAAAATTTCGAGTCTCCTTTCAAAAAAGAGTTATTCCCGCAGAACTATTCTACATCAGACCAATTCTATCCTCAAAATTTGGTGGAAGTTGAAAAGGTAATGTGGGTCAGAAACCAGAAAGTTGCCAGAATTAGAATTTTCCCAGTGCAGTATAATCCGGCCAGAAACACAGTCAGGTATTATTCAGAAATTAGCTTAAAAGTGGACTTTGTCGGCCCCAAAACGAAAAGCTATTCTCAGGAAAAAGATAGTTTTGATAAGATTTTTCAAAATATGGTACTTAACTTTGAACAGGCGAAAAACTGGAGAAAGTCCCAGACCTCGACAGCAAATTACTTTCCTGCTAACCCCTTAGCAAGTGCAGTCAATTGCTACAAGATTATCACTAGGGAAGATGGTTTGTATAAAATCGATGTTTCTACATTGCAGTCAGCCGGCATTGATGTCAGTCAGATTGACCCCCGAACCATTCAGATTTTTAATGGAGGCGGCAAAGCCCTGCCTTTAAGCAATTTTGTCCCCAGACCCGCTTTAAGAGAATTAGCCATCTACGTGGCCGGAGAAAATGACGGAGTTTTTAACAGTTCGGATTACATTTTGTTCTACGGCTGGTCAGTCAATAACTGGGATTACGATTCAGTTAATAACCAGTACAATCATTATACCAATAACTACACCACTCAAAATGTGTACTGGCTGACCTGGGGAGGAAGTTTCCCTAATAAAAGAATGACTGTCAAAGATGGCAGTTTGGCTGATTCCAACCCTGTTATGGTTGATAAAACCAAAGCCAGATTACATCTGGAAAATGATACACATTTAGCAGTCATCAATGGTGAAATTTTTGATTATTCCCGCTGGTTCTGGCTGACCACCCAGAGTACCAACCTGTTCTTATCTTTGAGCGGAATAATCACTTCAGATACCACCAGACTTAAAGTCAATGCCCGCTTTGTTCCCCCCACTATAATTGTCAACACCGATCCGGCTATTATAACCCGAACCTTTGGTGACACCACTGAAGCTAAAACCGCCAGTCTGATTGAGGGTTTGAATCAGATTGAGCTTATTTTCTCCCGGGTTGCATATATCGATTATTACGAAGTAGAGTATTCCAGCCGTGCCGAAGCAAGGGACGGACAGCTATTTTTCGAATCACGGGATACATCCGGAGTTTTGCAGTATAACATCACAGGAGTAACTTCCACTTTTAGCTTACTGGATATCACCGACTTATTTGCTGTCAAACAGATTACCAATTATCAATTGGCTGGCAGCAATTTGAGTTTTCAGGACACCCTTTTAGCCAATCAAAAGAAACGATATTATCTGGTGGCGGACAATAAACAAAAAACTCCTCTATCTATTTCGCAAGCGGTTTTTGCCAATCTTAAAGATACCCTTGACCCCTCTAACAGCGCTGATTTCATCGTTATTTCTCATCCCAATTTTTTAAATAACTTCTCTTCTTTAGTAAACTTAAGACAGAATCAGCACCGGGTGAAGTTAGTCAACGTTGAGGATATCTACAATGAATTCGACTGGGGGCTTTTTGACCCGATGGCTATAAGGGATTTTTTGAAATATGCTTTTGAAAACTGGACCAAGCCCGCCCCGGCCTGGGTACTTTTGGTAGGGGATGGAACTTATGATTACAGAAATTTAAATGGAGCAGGTAGTGTCACATATCTTCCCCCTTTAGTTTTACCAGGTTCGGTGGCAGATGACAATTATATCTATTTCGGGTCCTACGGGTTTTTAGATTCAGATTCCAGCATCGGAACAGACAGGGGAATAGATATGGTGGTGGGGAGATGGCCGGTTAAAACCACAGCTGATGTAGATATTGTCTCCAATAAAGTTTCAGAATACGAAACCAATCCAGAGTTCGGACCCTGGAGAAATCTGATTACCTCCATCGCCGATGATGAATTCAACCGGAATTCCGATGGAACCTTAACCGAAAGATACCATACCGATGACGCCGAAGTTTTAGCTAAGTTACACATTCCTCCCAGTTTCAACTTGAACAAAATTTATTTGATGGAGTATCCTCTAGATTTCAATTTAAAAAAACCCCAGGCCGAGGAGGCAGTGATAAAAAGCTCCAACGACGGCAGTTTGATAGTCAACTATTTGGGTCACGGAAATCCGGATGTCTTGGCGCACGAATGGGTTTTCAGAAGAACTTCAGACATTCCGCGTTTAAGCAACAAAAGAAGATTACCTTTAATTTACATAGCCAGCTGCTCTATCGGATTTTTTGACAATCCTTTTTCGGAAGGAATGGGAGAAGAGTTTTTGCGCACTCCGGATAAAGGTGGAGTAGCGGTAATTTCGGCTACCCGGCCGGTATATGCCACCCCCAATAAAACCTTAAATTATTTAGTATATGATGTGCTTTTACCCGGTGATTCCCTAACTGTAGGAGAAGCTTTATATGTTGCCAAATTTTTAAGACAGCCCAATTTTAATGACCGGGAATTCATCTATTTTGGAGACCCCTATTTGAAATTAGGCAGGCCTAAATTAAAGGTCAATTTTACCTCGGTAGCACCAGATACTTTAAAAGCTTTATCCCGAGTGACTGTTCAAGGGGAAGTTTTGGACAGCGTAGGAAACATAAAAACCGATTTCAATGGAATTTTATTTTTACAGGCTTTTGATGCGGAAAGAAAGCGAACTCATTTAATCGAAGCCAATCAGGATAAAGTGAATTACACTTTGCCGGGGAATTCTATCTTCCGCGGAACGTTTGTGGTTTCGGCCGGTCAGTTTCAGGCTCAATTTATAGTGCCCAAAGATATCAGCTACGGCGGAACCAATGCCAAAATTTCAGCTTATGTTTACGACCAAACCACAGATGGGGCCGGAGTCCGCGATTCATTGAATATTGCCGGTTCAGACACAACCGTAAACGACAGCCTTGGCCCTACAATAGATATTATTTTTACTAACATACCCGGTTTTATTGACGGAGACCAGATTCCTCAAAATTCTGAAGCCCGGGTAATTATTTCCGACTCCAACGGAATCAATATTACCGGGGAATTGGGGCATGGAATAACTTTGAGTTTAAACGACAATCCCTCCACCACTTTTGATATAACCAGCCAGTTTGAATATGATTTAGGTAATTTTCAAAAAGGGAAATTGACTTTCAGCTTACCCAATTTAACACCCGGTTCAAATTTTTTAAAAATGAAAGCCTGGGATAACTTGAACAATTCCACCATCAAAAAAGTCACTTTTCAAACTGCCCAAGCCGGAGAATTTCAGATCACAGAGCTTTTAAATTATCCAAATCCCTTTTCCGCTCAAACGAACTTCACCTACAAACTGACAGAAGAAGCTGAGGTAGAAATAAAAATTTAC
>Ga0154874_153_pt1 | contig 21291 bp, 18 predicted proteins | sample Rifle2008BG19ft_FD_105846 | JGI IMG/M metagenome (GOLD analysis project Ga0154874, IMG submission 105846) | candidate division Zixibacteria bacterium RBG_19FT_COMBO_42_43
AGCCATACAACCAGTTCAATGCGGCCGCTAATAATACCCCGCTGGCGCCGGAACCGGGGCGGAATTTTTCCATAAGCTTAACCGTGAGTTATTGATAAACAGATTCTGACAAATTAGAACTGATCGAGAGTGGCCATCAATTTTATTTGAAGATGGTATAGTTTCCGTGAAGCTGAATTTTGGTCCAGAAAATTTCCACAGAAATTTTGAGTTTAATAATATTTGACTACTTTGGTTCCCGGATAATAATGCTGTATAATTTCCTGATAAGCATACCCGGCCCGGGCCAGGCCCAAAGACCCGATCTGACACATCCCCACCCCGTGCCCATTTCCTTTGCCGCTGGCCACCACCGAATCAATTACCCCGGCGCTGTCTTTAAAAATCTGCAGGTCAAACAAAGTACTGGGTAAAATGGAATTGAGGTTTTCTTTTTTTCGGAAGACCCAGCGGATCTGGTCGGATTTTAATTCATATTCGCTGTTCTGGGTGAAAATTTTGAGTGCTTTAACCCTTCCGGAATTTAATCTTTCGGTCAGCTGCAGGTCCAAAAGCTCTCCAAAACCTTTTTCCGGCAGCGGGAAGTAATTTTTCAGATAAGTATTTATTCTCTCTTCTAATTCGGCTTTATTCCAGCTCTGCTGCCAGAGATAATTGGTACCCCAGACGCAGAAGGTGTCATCTGCCACCGGAACCAGATAATCCGCTTCCGGTTTATTCTCCCAGACTTTTTGGACATATTCGGTTGAACCCCCGCAGTTGGCGTGATAATAGGCATTAATAAAATTACCATTATATAAAATCACTTCCCCTCTGGTCTGTCTGACGGCAGAGGTGATTATTTCCTCCTCAACTTCTATACCACCATATACCTGGTCTGCCACCGTAGCTTCCAAATCAAAGGGGCGATGGGGGTACTGACCTAATTTAGCCAGAGAATAAGTCCGGGCACAAATGGCCTGAGCTTTTAGGGCTTCGATATCTTTAGGGTCTGTGATTAGCTTTTTCCCCATCTCCAGCGGCACCACCCCTAACAAATACTCTTCCAATCCCACCAAATTCACTGCTACTTGCGTCCGGGAGCCGGGGTTAAAATGGATTTGCAAGTTCCCCCGAAAGGGTTTTCCGTTAAATCTAAATCTGTTTTGGGCTTTTTTAGTATCCAGCACAATTTTATCCAATCTGTATTCCAAAACATCCCCGTTATCATCCAATAGAATCAAGCCTTCGGCTGAAACCGAGACGGCTATGTTGGTGGCGGCTTCATAGGCAGCCACCGATTTGGAGCTTTTATAGCATTTTATCTGATAAAAACCGTAAGGGGAAATATTGAGCTTTTCTCTGGTTTCAGTTAGCTTCACACGGATTATTGATGCTTTGGATTTGGCAAAAGAGAGAGCCGGTATGAACGCAAAACTAATAGTCAAAAGAGCTGCGGCTAAGTTTAAAGTCAGTTTTCTTGACATAATTTTCAGGGTAGACATATCTTTCCCAATATGGTGGGTTTCCCGCCGGTAGCGGAAGCTAAATTGCCGGGCTTGCCCAAAATAGTCAAATATCCCAAAAGTGCGAAGCAGACCGCTTCCAGGCTATCCGGATTTGACCCTTTAATATTTACGCTTTCTACCTTAACCGGTTTTAACATTTCTTTCAATCTCTTTTTGAAATAAAGATTTTTTTCTCCTCCACCAGTCAAAAAAAGCTTCTCAACTTTAAATTTGGGCTTGATAAACTTCAGGTAAGCTAAAAATACGGCTTGAACAGTCACCTCCCCGGCAGTGGTTATAATATCGGTTTGGTTTACCCTCAACTTTTGAGCTTGTTGTAAAAATTTACCGGCAAAATTTTCACCGAATTCCTCTCTTCCGCTTGATTTAGGGGGTCTTCTGGTAAAATAAGGATGCTCAAGAGACCATTTCAGCAAAGCCAAATTAACTTTTCCGCTTAAAGCCACACCGCCATTTCTGTCAAAATCCTTTTGGAACAGTTTTTTCATCAAAAAATCTGAAAGCATATTCCCCGGTCCGGTATCGAAGGCCATAATTTGAGAAGAATTTCCAGACCAAACCGTAATATTGGCAATACCGCCGATATTTAGAACGGCGGTCCCCTTTTTACTGTCAGCGAATAATAAAAAATGAGGATAGGGAACCAAGGGAGCTCCTTGGCCCCCTACAGCTATATCTGCCGGCCTGAAATCCGCCACGGTTACAACCTTAGTTCTTTTGGCAATTACAGAAGGTTCGGCAACCTGAAAAGTGCCACTGATTTTTTTGCCGAAAAATTCGGTCAACTTGGGCAGATGTCTGATGGTCTGCCCGTGAGAGCCGATTAAATCCACATTCTGGATTTTACATTTTGAGCCTTTCAATAACTTCAAAGCCGCATCGGAGAAGTACTCCCCTAAGGCAAAATTCAAGTGTAAAACTTCATCCAAAGTAGGATTAGAAGCAGTGGAAGCTTGAAGAATTTTTTGCCTTAGTTTTTTTGGATAAGGAAAGGTTTTGAAAAGTAATTCCTTAACCTTGAGACTTTTTTTGTTTATCTCTACCAAAACCGCATCAATTCCGTCAGCGGAAGTGCCGGACATCAAGCCGATTACCTTAACTGCGGGCTTTTTTAATATATTTAAAATTTGCTGCATTATGATTTCAATTTAGTTTTTTTGAATTTTGAGATTTTTTCAGCTCTTTTTTTAACAAAACTTCCTGCTATCTTTTTGTCCCGAACCAACCTTTCAAAATGTTCTAAAACTTGAACTTGTCTATCCAAACTATGGCAAATTAAAATCTGGTCATGCCCGGCCAAAAAGGCGTTAATACAGGCTTCTTGGAAATCAAAATTATTAGCAACGGCTTTCATCTCCATATCATCCGATAAAACCAGACCTTTAAATTTCAACTGCTTCTGCAAAATATTGGTCACCACTTTCTTAGAAAAAGTTACCGGCTTACGGTCTAAAGCTGGTGCGATGACATGAGTGGTCATTATGCAGTCCACCCCGGATTTGATAGCAGCTTTGAATGGGATAAACTCTCTTTGCTCGAATTCCTTTTTAGAAAGTGGTAATTGGGGCAATACTTCATGGGGGTCTTTAATTAGAGACCCGATGCCGGGGAAATGCTTGGCACAAGTTAAAAGCTTTGCTTTTTTCACTGTTTTGATGGCAATCTGACTGAATTCCGACACAGTTTCTACATCTTTACCAAAAGACCTGTCACCCATAAAGCTTCCTTCGGCACCTAAAACATCCACTACCGGAACTAAGTTTAAATTAATCCCCAACTTAAAAAGCTCTCTGGCCGTGGTCTGGTAGGCTTCCTTTACACCTTTTTTGTCCTTATTATCTGCATAAAACTTATTAGCAGGAAAGAGAGAAAAATTTTGGGTGATGCGATTTATTTTGCCACCCTCTTGGTCAATGGCTAAAAGAGGTTTATCCTTAAAGTAAGATTTAAGTTGCTCGATAGTCTCCGCAAGCTGTGAGGGAGAGGTTATATTGCGGGCAAAAAAGATTATACCGCCAATATCATATTTTCGAACCAATTTTAAAAAATCAGGCGAAGGGGATTCTCCCTCGTACCCTAAGATAAAAAACTGCCCTAAACCTTCCATGTCTAGACTAAGCAAACTAAATTTTTACCTTTTCCTTTGGCTTGATATAAGGCGGAATCTACCTGCAGAATCAATTTATCCGGGTCAGAGGCATCTTCCGGAAGAGTGGCCACTCCGATGCTGACAGTCAATTTAGTTTTAATTCTCAAGCCCGGATCCTGAAAAGAATGCTTCTGTACAAAAAAGCGGACCCTTTCGGCAATGGTGTAAGCATCCTTTTTATTGGTCTGTGGCAATATCACGATAAATTCCTCTCCCCCATAGCGACATAAAATATCCACATCCCGGATACATCTCCGAATAATACTGACCACATCCTTTAATACTAAATTTCCAAACAGATGTCCATAGGTATCGTTGCATTTTTTAAACCAGTCGATATCCACCATCATCATAGACAGACTCTGCCTGTACCTTTTAGCTCTTTTGATTTCCTCCAGTAAAATCTGGGTAAAGTAGCGATAATTGTAAGAGCCGGTCAACTCATCCAGAACAGATAAAGCTTCCGCCTTCTGATGTAGCATGGCATTCTCGATAGCCAGGCTGGCGGAGTTAGCCAAAATAGTCAGGATTTTCTGGTCTGCTTCCAAAAAAGACCCTACCTTGGAAGATTCAAAATAAAAGACCCCGAAAACTTTTCCCTGCATCAAAAGAGGTATAGCTAAAATGGCTTTGGTCTGAACATCCCAAAAAAGCTCCTGGGAATGGGGCTTCAAATCCGTGATTTTAAGGGTCTGAGAAGTTTTGACCACCTCTTCTAAAATCCCCACAATAGGGAACTCCAGGGTTTTTTCAACTTTGATCTTTTCTTCGGCTTCAGTTCTGGGTTTGGGCTGAGGCTGGTAAGTCAGAATTTCAGTTTTTTGTTCTAAAAAGGCATTCTTGCTGCTTAAGGGCTCCAGACTGGGTATCACCGAATAACTGGGAGGTTCCTCTTCCAGTTTTAATTTTCTTCCTCCCTCAATTTTCCCCTTTAAAGTCAGAAGAGTCCGGTCGGGATTCAAAAGAAAGATGGAGAAATTAGGATATCCCAAAATATGCTGGACGATATTTAAAACCTGGTCTATGATTTTATCCACTTCGTACAGCTTACTCAAAGATTGGGAAGTTTCATAGATGGTTTCCAGTTGGGACTGGCTTTTTTCCAGCTCCGAGGTCCTTTGGTTCAAGACATCTAACGTTTTAAGCAATCTCTCTTCCGAGGTTTTAACATTCTTGGAAAAAGATCCTACAATGGCGGCAAAAAACCACATGAAGGAAAGCCGCACCAACAAATCTCCCACAAAAATCCCTCTCAAGTCATATACATTTAAGGAAATATAGGTGAAAGTAGCCAGAAAAGAAAGAATGATGGAATCCCACAAACCCAGAGAATAAGAGGCAAAAGCGATGGCCAAATAATACAAAAGATAAAAATTAGATTCCAACCCTCCGGTAAAATAAACCAGAAAAGAGATGAAAATAATATCAAAAATTAAGGTAACCCTGAAAAGCTTAACCTTCTCATAATCTTTGGATTTGAAAATCCTCAACAATATCCCGAAGTGGAGAACAAAAACTAAAAGTAAAATCCAGGCGTAGGTTTTCTGGTATTCGGCTAAGGGATTGGCAGCCAAAAAGGTAGCTATCCCCAAGATGATCACCAACCTGGCTAAAACAAAATATTTATCTACACCCTGCAAAAAATTCTCCTTTTTTGCACTTAAGTTATGGCTTTATTTAAAATTTATCGGCAGAAATGGGATTTCCCTAAAGAATGGAAGGCTGGAAACTAGCCGGCTAATTCTTGTTTGACCGTACCCACTTTGACCAGCTTGAAGAAGGTTTTGACGGCCAAAACCGCCACCGCTAGAGCCAGAGCCAAAAGCAGCAAATCGGTGAAAACCAAAGCCCAGTTCCCTTTGGGCAAATAAGTTTTCACCAACAGCAAAATCAATGAAAAAACCGTGGTAGCGAGCATGAAAATAGCCGGTAGAACCGTATACCAGGTTTTTTTCCCCTTATAGTACAGCCAGACTGAAACCGCCATCAAAGATAAAGTGGCTAAAAGCTGATTTCCGGTCCCAAAGATGGGCCATAAAGCCGCAAAAGTGTTAGAGTATGCTAAGAGCCACATTAGAAAAACCGCCAAAGCCGCATTAAACCAGTAATGCTGGAATAACCTGGGTACCTGCTTAAATAAAATCCTCCAGAACTCTTCAAACAGATAGCGATTCAACCTGACTGCTACGTCCAAAGTGGTAATCACAAACCCTTCCACCAGCAGAATTCCGAACACCGCCCCCAGTGCCATAGATAAACCGAAAGTTTGATTTAATAAATACCCCACGGCTAGAGAAAAAGCTAAAATCGGATTAGACCGGCCGTTTTCGGGCCAGACAATCCCTTTGTAGTCGGCAAATAAAAGGCCACTCCCTACGGTCAACAAAACGCAAACCGCCAGAGTGCATTCCAGAAGCATTCCGTTGTAACCCACTTTTCTGGCTTGAGATTCTTTAGCCAGCTGCTTAGAAGTTGTTCCGGTGGCTATCATAGCATGGAAACCGGAAATGGCTCCACAGGCAATGGTGATGAACAGCATGGGCCAGATCAAACCTAAATTCTTGGTTCCTTCGGCTACATTAAAACTGGGAGCCTGAAAAGATAAGCCGCTTGCTCCCCCTACCAGTAAAGCCAGAAGCATTCCGGCAATTCCGGCATATAAAATCTGGACGTTGATAAAATCCCTCGGCTGCAAAATCATCCAGACCGGAAGACCGGCAGCAAATAAAACGTAGATTGATAACAAAATCATCCAGGTTTCCGCGGAAAAACGAATCGGATAATAAATACCGGCTACGACCGAACCGGCCATTATTACGCTCGCCAAACCGTAAGCCAAAATCAGATTGATTTTTCTTTTGTAAAGTAAATATCCTAAAAGAGGAGATAACAATGTTATAACTATCACTGACATTGAAGCAATCCCCCCGATTATTCCCAGGACAGTCCCATCCGGAGCGGTCTCAGTTCTTAAAAAGGTTGAATTGGCATCTGCACCTAATTTCGCAATGGGCCATTTGGAGGTCAGAGAAACTGCGGTGGCGGTCAAAAAAGCGGAAGTGACCAAGACAATCATTATCAAGGTGAACAAGATAAATAGAATAAAACCCGGCTTTCCCAAAGTTTTTTTGGCAATCTCGGCCATGGAGAGGCCGTTTTCCTGCAAGCTGGCAAATAAAGAGGTGAAATCATGCACCGCTCCGATAAAAATTCCCCCCAAAACAATCCACAGCCAGGCCGGGACTGCTCCGTAGAGCAAAGCCATGGTGGGTCCTACAATGGGACCGGCTCCGGCGATGGCGGAAAAATGATGGGCGAATAGAATATGCAATTTAGTGGGCACATAATCTCTGCCATCATTGAATCTGACAGCCGGAGTGGTTCGATTGGGGTCAACCCCTAAAGCCTTGCTGATATATTTGGAATAGGTCTGGCTGGCGAGGATGAATAAGCTGATGGCGAATAAGAATAAGATTAGAACGTTCATATTTTTTTGTGTGGGTCAGGAGACCCACACCTACCCAGACACAGGGTAGGTCGAGGTCTCCAGACCTCGACAGATTAGTATAATTTCACGCTCTTTTTTGTCAAGGAGAAATCTTTTGTAACTGACCTCTCCCCGACCCTCTCCTTTTAGGGGTTCATCCTGAAGGGAGGGTAAGGGAGGGGTTAGTATACAATTATCAGCTTTACATATACGCCAAAGAATCTGATTTTAAGTCAATTCCAAAGGTATGGTCGAAGTATCGGTGAATTACAAACGCAATTTTATTTGATTTTTGTGGTATATGAATTAGATTAAATCAATCAAATATAATTTGGGGAGGAATTATGAAAAATTTTAAAATCTTTTTTACCATCTTGATTGGATTTGTTTTTGTTGGAATATCAGAAGCCACGGTCTTTCAGGCCCAGGAAAATTACGGGCTTTCCAAAGACCAGAAAATTGATGATGATTTAATCGTGGCCGGCAATACTTTAAAAATCGATGGTACGGTCTCCGGCAATCTAATCACCGCCTGCCGCTATCTGACCCAGAACGGAACTGTCTCCGGGTCTCTTTTCAACGGCTCTCAATATGTTGATATATTTGGCAGAATCGAGGGTTCGGTTACCAACTTCAGCCAGCATCTGACCTTAAGCGGGCAGGTCAAAAGAAACCTCATCGCCTTCGGACAAAGCATAAATTTAGCCTCGGTATCCACGGTTCAGGGAGAAGCGACTTTGATGGGGGCGGAAATTTCGGTAGACGGGGTGATTTTGAAAGGTTTAAAAGCCAACGGCGATAGAATAGTCATCTCCGGCATGATTAAAGGGGATGTGAATTTAAACGGGAAAAGCATAACTATCCTGCCCACCGCTGAAATTTTAGGAAATCTGATTTACAAAAGCCCCAAAGAAGCTAAAATTTCAGACGGGGCCAAGATTGCCGGTCAAACCAAATGGACTGAATTCCAAGCCCAAAAACCCAAGAGGCCGACTTTTAAGAAATTTTCCTGGGTGAGCTTTTTATTTCTTTTGGCTTCCATGGCAACCGGCTTGGTTATGCTGCTCTTATTTAAAACCCAAGTCCAAAATGTCAAGCTTGCCATTCAGAAATCTTTTTGGAAATCTCTGGGGTCTGGTTTCATTCTGGCGATTGTCTCACCCATCGGAGCAGTAATTCTTATGGTCACATTAATAGGGATTCCTCTGGCGGTTATCACCGGTTTTCTTTATTTAATTCTGTTTTATATCGCCAAAATTTTCACCGGGCTGGCTCTGGGGGAAGCGGTGATTTCAATTTTCAAAAAAGACCATATTCCTACTGGCTGGTCTTTGATGGCGGGATTGGTTCTGCTGTATATTTTGGTGGGCTTGCCTTATGTGGGTTGGTTAATCTATACTCTGGCGTTTATGATTGGTTTGGGTGGGATTGTGCTGTCGTTTAGACAACGAAAAATAGAATGAAAGATGTGGCGACCTATTTCACATAGGTCGCACATCCTGTATAAAACAGGACGTTACATTTTATCATTCTGGGTGAGTAGGGGTGGGCTTGTCTCCACCCCTAAATTAAAATCTACACCTCTACGTACTAATCGAACTCGAATCGTTTCTGGGACTGTTCCGGCCCAACTCTACCTATGACGATATCAGCTTTGAAATAGTTCTCTCCCCGCACCGGCGCTTCTGCCAGACGCCTCAAGATTCCAATTTGGCCTACATGTGTGAGGGCGTCGGCGATCGGCCCTTGAAACAACTTCTCGGCTGGAAATCCGAGGGGCTCATCAGAGGCCAGATAGGAGTCAAGTTTTTCCAGCTCGCTAAAAAATCGAGCTACTTCTTGTTCCCAGGGCAGCGGTTTGGAGATCTGACCGCGATTCTCACCCTTCGCCAACCAGAGTGCCCAGTCAAGCAAATCGCCGATATGGGCCAGAATTTCTCCGGGGGTGCGGGTTTTTTCACCTGCCCGAAAGTCTGAAAAGTTAGGAGGCGCTCCCTGAACCGCCTTTCCCCCGCGATACGCCAACCTGGCTACCGCGTGGCGTAAGAATTCTCGCTTGATGTCCATGCTTACCTTCTTAATAGAGTCGAGGGTTTTGGTTTTTCATTAAAGGTAGAAGAAAATCACTTCAACACCTTAAAAGCAAAAATTTTCCAATCCTTATCTTTTTTATACAAAGCCATCTTGTTGTAATATTGCGTCCCGGTATTAGGATCAATAAAAGAAATTTCAACCAGAGCCGTATCCCCTTTCTTTTCCGTTTTCCCCACCACAATCTGATTTTTCAGCCACAGCAGATTAAGATTACCCACGGTCAACTCCCCAATCAGCTTCTCTCTATTCAAGCTGTCCGCCTCTGCAGACCTACCGGCTAAAACTAGCTCATTTTTCCTTTCAGCTAAAACTTTTTCCAAATCCACTGTGCTTTGAATACCCAAAGTATCCGCTGACCGCATGGCTCCGAAAAAGGTCATCACCGTATCTTTGGGTTGATTGCTAGAGGAGCAGGAGAGAATTAATAAGACAGCCAATATTAGATAGGAACGCATCTTTTTCTCCATAAATTTAAATGCTAAAAAGCACAGGGTCCCTTTACTATGGTCTTACAGTGTTTTCTTAGAACCATTTCAGCGATCGCCAAAGCTGAATCGTGACCGCAAGATACCAAAGAGCGGTCGGTGGTCCAGGGTCCCAGACCGTCAGGCCCGCATCTCTGGGAGGATAGGGAAATGTGTAGAAATTCAGTCCCAGCAAGAATCCAACCGCGATGATTATTCCAACTGAACCAAACACTTTTCCGAAGCGGGGATGTCGTAACATCCGCAGACCAAAACAGAAAGTGCCAATCGCGATGAAAACATCGAAGGACACGTCGAGACCAAGCACGACGTACCAGGTCCAATGTATAATGGTTTGGATGGGTACTTCCTTTCCATGTTCGGCAATGTAATCTAGCTGTGGCCAGCGTATCGCCATTTGAACAATTATCATCGCAGTGACAATGGCTCCGGCCACAACATTTGCTATGGCGCCTAACTGGGTGGCCACCGTCTCGCGGTCGGACCTGAGGAAATAATACAGACCGATACTGGCTATCGCAAGAGATGGACCAAAAGCGGCTCCCAATGTGATCGTAACCATCCGAGGCAGAGGAACAAATATCATTACCGGATAGGAGATGCTGGCGATTAATCCAGCAATGATGCCAACCTCCACCCATCTCCTTTCCAATGAATAGTTCTGATTCATAGATTATCCTCCATTATACATGAATAATGCTAGACAATTTTTATTTAATACTCCCAGCAATGGTGAAACGGTGCACCGAGCCCAAATCGGCAAAAGAAGAATAGGAGTAATCCAGCTTGTAATTTTTCCACAAGAACCCCAGACCAAAACCAAAGCCAGCCAGAGACCCGCTCTCGGAAACATCTTTGATATCCCCGGAATTGGAGGACCAGCCGGCCCTTAAAAGCAAGTTTTTGAAATGCACAAATTCTCCCCCTATATTAAGATAAAAGTTATTATCCCGGGGTTTGTTCAAATCAGCCGCTACCACCAGAGGAAGTTCTTTCAAATGATGTGAAAAACCGAGCTTATACAACGTGGGTAAAGATTCTTTCCTGCTCCCGGCCGATTTCATCTGTTTCCCCAAATTCAAAACCGTAGCTCCGAATCTGGTTCGACCGTCTGCGGCGGTGTAAATTCCCCCCAAGTCCACAGCTAAAGCGGAAGTGGAATAATCGGAAATTTTTTCAAAAATAATTTTTACGGTGGCGCCGGCGTCAAAACTGGGATTGACCACAGTAGCTCCGGAGATGGAAAAAGCGATATCTGTGGGGGTAAAAGTTCCTAAGGTGTTATTGAAGGAGTCAGTCTCCACTATATCACCCCAGTTCAAATAGTTAAAAGAGACTCCAACAGAGCGGTTGTTTTTCATAGGATAAATCAGCCCCACGAAACCGGATTGAACGTCGGTTATATAATTAGAGTAAGAGAGCAGATAAGTTTTATCCTTAATTTTAGCCAACCCGCCTGGGTTGTAAAACAAAGACCCTTCATCATCAGCCAGCCCGGTATAAGCTCCTCCCATGGCCTGAATACGGGCCAAAGGTCCCACTCTCAAAAAAGTATAAGAAGTGGTCCCGGCTTTGGAATTGATATCCGCAAGAGCTAAACTGTTTAACGCTACTAAAAGTATTCCCACCCAGAAAAATTTTTTCAGCATAACTGCTCCTTTATGAAATATGGTGAGCCAGCCGAACCATAATTAATTTCACCAGCCTTTAATGGTTTTATTTACGAGATCTTCAGACAATTTGGCGATGGCTTTGGCTTTGCCGTCATCTTCGGTTTCCGGCGGGGTTATAATCACGTTGTAAATTCCCCACCCCTGCAGATTGGGCTCTTCCCATTCGGACTTTTTGGCTTTGGTATTTTCCAGAGCCACTTTCACAAATATACGGACTATATATTCTTTGACATTTTCGGCCTGGTCATAAGTATAAACAGCTCTTTCATATTTGTTGATGCTTCCCCGTAATATAACATCCGCCTGACTTTCCGGCACTATTTTTAAACTGTTATCCCGCACTATCCGGTTGGCAATCGAGTCGGCCAAAATTTCCCGGATACCATATTCCTGGGTCTGGTTGTCAAATAAGGGCACCGCTATGGTTTTAAAAGTTGTTCCGCCGGAAGTGGATTTGAAAGAATAAGGGCCACAGCTGGCTCCCCAGCTCAAAATTAAAATCAGAAAAAATAGCTTACTTATTTTGAAAAGCGATTTTCCCATTCTTGATAACGGTCTGGACTAAGTTTACTCCATAATGATAAGGGATTTCCTTGAAACTGGCAACCTCCCAGATTACCAAGTCCGCTTTTTTGCCCGGCTCCAAGCTTCCGATCTGCTCCCCACGATTAATAGCGTAAGCTGAATTTATAGTGGAAGCCACAATTACTTCTGACGGACTCATCTTCAGATTCAGACACCCTAAACTCATCACCATCGGCATCGATTCTGTCATAGAAGTACCGGGATTGAAATCGGTCGCCAGAGCCACGGATAAGCCATTCTCTATCATTTTACGTGCCGGGGCATAGCGGGAATTGAGAAAAAATGAAGTGGAAGGCAATAAAACCGCTATTACACCGGCTTTTTTCATTTTTTCAATATCATCGTCAATGGCATAGACCAGATGGTCGGCTGAAAATGCTCCCACTTCTGCGGCTACCTGGGAGCCCCCGGTGTTTCCCAATTCATCCGCATGGACTTTCGGTTTTAAGCCGAAACTTTTTCCGGTTTCCAAAATCTTTTTGCATTCTTCTACCGTAAAATATCCGTTTTCACAGAAGACATCGCAAAATTCCGCCAGTTTTCTTTTGGCCACCTGAGGCAGCATCTCTTCGGTCAAGATCCGGATATAATCTCTTCGGTAAATTTTAAACTCTTCCGGAATGGCATGAGCCCCTAAAAAAGTGGGGACTATGTCAATGGTATGCTTTCGCCTTAAACTTTTGATTACCTCTAAAATTTTTAGCTCTGATTCGGTCGATAGACCATAGCCGGATTTGGCTTCAACTGTAGTAGTCCCCAGAGATAACATCCGATTTAATCTTTCCATACCTAAATTAAAAAGCTCTTTCGGGGAAGCTTTTCTGGTCTGGGTTACGGTGGAATTGATTCCTCCTCCCATTTGGGCAATCTCCTGATAAGTTTTTCCCAATATTCTCTGCTCAAATTCATCGGCTCGGTTTCCAGCAAAGACCAAATGAGTGTGTGAGTCCACTAAACCAGGGGTAACCACTCTGTTTTGGGCATTAATTACTTTGGTTTTTCGGGGAATTTTCTTCTTCAAACTTTTGGTTTTGCCAACTTCCAAAATTTTATCACCAGAAATTAAAACCGCTCCATTTTCAATTATTCCTAAATCAGATTGATTTTTACCAGCCCTGGGTCCAGTGACAGAAGACCTCAAAGTTAAAAGCTGGCTAATATTGACAAGGGCTAAAGTTGGAGAAATTTTTTTCAAAAAATTTATTGGACAGTTGATAGCACTGGGTGCGGGGACCCAGTGCTACCCAGAGGGTAGGGGCGGGTCCCTGTACCCGACTACTTTTAAAATTTAAGCCACAGTTACACTTTTTTTCGAAGAGAGCTTGGTTGTTTTTTCTTCTTTTTTCAACATAGGAATTTTTATTCCTTTTTGTAAAGCGACTTTCAAAGCTTCTGGGTAACCAGCATCTGTATGTCTGACAATTCCAGTCCCTGGATCGTTGGTCAAAACTCGATTAAGTCGCTTCTGCATCTCTTTGGTTCCATCCGCTACTATCACCATACCGGCATGTATCGATTTTCCAATTCCCACTCCTCCGCCATGATGGACCGAAACCCAGCTGGCACCGGAAACGGCATTGAGCAAAGCATTCAAAATAGGCCAGTCGGCAATGGCATCGGAACCATCTTTCATCCCTTCAGTTTCTCTATTTGGTGAAGCCACAGAACCGGTATCCAGATGGTCTCTGCCGATCACGATGGGGGCTTTAATTTTTTTCTTCTTGACTAAATTATTAATAATCTCTCCGAAATGAGCCCTTTCACCATAACCCAGCCAGCAGATTCTAGCAGGAAGCCCCTGAAATTTAACTTTCTCCTGGGCCAGCTTAATCCATCTGACCAAGGCTTCGTCATGCTTGAATTCCTTGACCACCACTTCATCGGTCACATAAATATCTTTAGGGTCACCGGAAAGTGCCACCCATCTGAAGGGACCTTTCCCTTCACAAAAGAGCGGTCTGATATAAGCCGGCACGAAACCGGGATAATCGAAGGCGTTGGCTAAACCAGCTTTCAAAGCTTGTCCTCTCAAATTATTCCCATAATCAAAGACAATCGCCCCGGCTTTCTTAAAATCTAACATGGCTTGCACATGAGCTAACATGGATTCAAAAGAGCGTTTGATATAATCACTGGGATTTTCTTTTCTCATACCCAGAGCTTCATCTAAAGAGAAACCAGCCGGCACATAGCCATTTAACTCATCATGAGCAGAGGTCTGGTCGGTCACTACATCCGGAATGATTTTTCTTCTAAAAATTTCCGGTAAGACTTCTGCACAATTGCCCACCAAACCTACTGAGAGAGGTTGCCTTTTCTCTTTAGCTTTTAAGACTTGCTCTAGGGCTTCATCTAAGCTGTAGGAGATTTTGTCGCAGTAACCATTGGCTATTCTTCTTTTGATTTTGGCTTCATCCACTTCCACCACCAAAATTGCACCTTGGTTCATAGTTGCAGCCAGGGGCTGAGCACCACCCATTCCTCCCATGCCGCCAGTTAAAATAAATTTTCCGGCCAGAGAGCCGTTAAAATGTTTTTTCGCCACAGCTGACAGGGTTTCATAAGTTCCCTGCAGAATCCCCTGGGTTCCGATATAAATCCAGCTGCCGGCGGTCATCTGACCGAACATAATCAACCCTAATTTCTCCAGTTCCCTAAATTTTTCCCAATTGGCCCAGTCTGGAACTAATAACGAGTTAGCGAGTAAAACTCTGGGGGAATAGGGATGGGTTTTGAAAATTCCGACCGGTTTGCCGGATTGGATTAAAAGAGTTTCGTCATTTTTTAATTTTTTTAAGGATTCGACAATGGCATAATAAGATTCCCAGTTGCGGGCGGCTTTGCCGCTGGCTCCATAGACGATGAGCTCTTGGGGGTTTTCTCCCACGGCTTCGTCTAAGTTATTCTGCAGCATTCGTAAGGCGGCTTCGGTGTGCCAGGAGAGACAGGATTTTTTTGTGCCGCGAGGGGCGGAGATGGGTATGTAGGGCATAGTCTTGGCTTAATTTTTTATTGGAATAAATGTAATGAAAGGAGGGGGATTGTCAAGATGGAATTATTGTGATAAAGAATTCTGTAGGCGGAGATATTTTCTCCGCTAAAAAAGGTCGGGAAGGGATCCCGACCTACGAAAACTGTTTTTGTCGTCCTGAATTCTTCGATTAACTCAGGGTAAACGCAGTGAAAGATCTCGTAGTTAAAACAGGAGATTCTTCGCCCCGATTTATGGTTACACCATCCCGTAGGGGTCGGGGCTCAGAATGACAATTCTTTTACTCTGGCTGGATTCAGTGGTCCGTTGAAAATAATGGCATAAAATAATTGAGCCCCCATAAAGGGGGCTCTGTGCAGGAGGTGTTTAGTAGTTAATACTAAACTGCTTTAAAACGAGATTACATTGCTCCGTTGGAAGCAGACCCCGGGGCAATCCTTTGTTCCAATTCTTCTACCTCCAGGATGAGTTCTCTCATACTCATCACCTCCTTGTTTCCTTGGTTTTTTAAAAACTTTTTCCGTTAACTAATCTTGACCTTCTGTTCAACTATCATACAATTAAACGATTTTGTCAAGAATTAGTTTCTGGAAAATGCAATTTAACCTCAAAAACACAAGATATAGTGTAAGATTTTTAGAATTACCCAATATCTGGGACCTTCTTTTGTTATATGGGAGGGATTAGATGGTTAGTGCTTGTCATCCTGAACCCTTCGCTTAACTCAGGGTAAACAAAGTGAAGGATCTCGTAGTGAAACATAAATTTAAAGCGAGATTCTTCGCCCCGATTTATGGTTACACCATCCCGTAGGGGTCGGGGCTCAGAATGACAGTTTGGAGATGTTTTAACTAAACAGAAACCCGATTGCCAAAACCAATCCGGTAAAAAAATGCAGCTTGATAGTCAAGGGCTTGGCTTTAAAGATATTCTGATTTTCTTTATTTTTCCAGGTGGAAAAGATAATCCGGGCCGCCATCGGAAAAGTAATAAAAGAAAACATGGAAGCCAGGGGGAGTTTACCTAAGAGCAAGCTCAAAAAAATCCACAAGTAAGCCGCCAAAATCAGATAAATAAAAACCAAGGCTGCTCTTTTCTTCCCCCACCTCACCAGAGGATTATTTTTCTGGTACTTCTTATCCTCCTCATACTGGGGAAAATGATGAATCAATAAAATCGCCGCCACCAAAAACCCAATCGGAACCGAAGCCCAGAAAGAGGTAGAAGAAATATGTTGCGACTGAACAAATTCAGCTGCCATCACCGCCAGAGGACCGAAACAAAGAAAAGTCACCGGCTCCCCCATGCCTAAATAGCTCAATCTCAAGGGGGGGGCAGAATAAAAGAAAGCTATCACAAAACCGATAAAACCTATCAGCAAAATGACATGCTTCTGGGAAGTGAAATCAAGATATAAACCAATTACTCCTCCCAAAATGAAAAAGAAAAGTGAGAAATAAAGAATGACCTTAGAATTTTTGACTAGCAGAACAAATGAATCTTTTTTCTGCTCATCCACTCCGGTTTTAGAATCGAAATAATCGTTAGCCAAGTTAACCGCTATCTGCAAAAACAGTAGCCCAAAGAAAGCCAGAAAAAATCTACCCAGGTCAAAAAGTTTCTGGTCATAGTAGGCGATGGAACTTCCCAAAAGAACCGGAATTACCGCAGCAGTGTAAATCGGTAAATTGAAAGTTCGGTAAAACTGTTTAAATTTTCTCCCCATCTTTTAGTTAAATAAGGTGATTCCTGGTTTAATTGTCAAATCCAAAGATAGAAATCAAACTGCTGGTTTTACCCTAAAAAAGTTAAAAAAAAACTTGACAAATCCTAAATTTTACCTTATATAACGTCGAAAAATTAAAAGTAAAAATTACTAATAAAACAAAAGGAGGAAGTTATGAAGAAGTTTTTACTTATAGCAGTTGCAGTCTTGTCAGCTTTGGTGCTGGTTTGGGCTAAAGGAGAAAAATCTGGTAAAACTCCTTGGAGTATCAAGGCCAGTTATATTGAATCCTGTAGTTGTCGGATGTTCTGTCCCTGCTATTTTTCCACTAATCCAGATGGGAGTATGTGTGAGTTCAATAACGTGGTTATGATTAAACGGGGGAATTTTGGTTCTACCAAATTGGATGGATTGAAAGTCTGGCTAACCGGTGATTTAGGAGAAGATTTTGGGGATGGACAAGCAGAGTGGCTGGTCGTGACTGTCGAACCCACGACCACCGAGGAGCAGATTGAGGCCATCGGTAAAATTTTCTCTGTAATTTACCCGGCCAAATGGAATGATTTTAAAATTGACAAAAAGAAAATCAGCATGGAGTTTGGGGAGAAGCCTCATGCTACATTAGGAGACGGAGAAGCGGAAGTGACATTGGATATGATCAAGGACAAACATGGAAAGCAGGTGGTTATTAACAATTTGAATTACTGGGGAGCTAATTCTAATACGGGTTTTAGAGTAGGATATAGCGCTCACCACTATGAGGGGAATGGTAAAAAATTCGACCACGAACATGTGAACGGATTTTTGATTGATATCGAGGGTAAGGGAGAGATTTAAAAGAGTTTTCTTCTAAAAAGCCACCTCAATTTGGGGTGGCTTTTTTATTTGGTAAGAAATGTAACGCCCCGTATAAAACGGGGCGTTACAACAAGTATAAAAATTCACAACAGATGCAGCAGATTGAACAGATTATAAAAAGCCATTGACTTTTTTTAATTTTTCTATTATATTTTGGTGGTAGAGAACTAGAACCTCTATCAAAATAGGGAGTTGAGCTTATGTCTAACCAAAAATTCATCTCGGTCTTAGGTAGTCTAATTCTTTTATTCGCAATTTATTCCACTTCATTTTCTCAAGAAGTTCAAAATAAAAACTTCTTTTTGAACCCGATGGTTATCTCTCCGACAGATACCTGTCTTTATAAGCCCGGAGATGTTTGGAGAGATAACAAAATTAATTTGCAAGACATCATTGAGCTTGTCGGCTGTGTTTTTAGAGATTGTTTCAGTAACCCTCCTTGCGTCAAAGATGTTAATGGCAATGGAAGTGAGAATATTTCGGATGTTATTTATCTGGTAAATTATCTTTTCAGAGGTGGTCCTGCACCAGTGAAAAGTGGAGTGTGCTGCTTATAGTTGTAGAAAGACATTCACAACAGATTTAGCGGATTAAGCAGATAATATTAATTCTTCATCTGCTACATCTGTTTAATCTGTTGTGAGATTTATTTGTTCTGTCAGGGTCTCAGTCCTGACACTCGAAACTGTCAGGAGTAGCTCCTGACAGAACAGAAAACTGACCTCTCCCCTACCCTCTCCTCAGAGGAGAGGGAGAAAAAATTAATCACCCATTAAATTTCCAATAGCATTATAATACAAATCTTTCAACTGCTCTGAGGAAATATCAATCCAATCATTTATAATTAATCTATCCGGAGTAACTTCACCAATCACTGCCATAGGCACTTTATATTTTTGAGCAATTTTTTCTAATTTTTTCAATGAATCTTTAGCTAAGCTTACCACAATTCTAGACTGAGTCTCCCCAAAGAGTAAGGAATCGACTCTAATCTTATCATTTAGTTTAATTTTTGCTCCAAAAGTTCTGTCTGGATTGGTAATACAACATTCAGCCAAAGCAATTGCCAGTCCACCTTCCGAGCAATCATGAGCAGATTTTATAATTCCAGCTTGAATTGCTTCGAGACAACTGCTTTGCAGATTTTTTTCAAAATTCAAATCAATTTTAGGAGGTTTCCCTTTAACTAAATTATGAATCACTTTCAGGTATTCAGAACCGCCCAATTCCTCTTTGTTTTTTCCCAATAAAACAATCAAATCGCCTTCAGCTTTAAACCAACTAGTGGTGATATGTTTCAAATCTTCGATTAAACCGACCATTCCCACGACCACCGTGGGATAAACGGCTCGTTTCTGGTCTGTATCTTCGTTGTAAAAGCTGACATTTCCACCGGTCACCGGAGTTTCCAAAATCCGGCAGGCCTTCCCCATTCCCATCACCGCTTCATAAAAGGTCCAGAAGATTTCCTTGTCATAGGGGTTGCCGAAATTCAAACAGTTGGTAATTCCCAGAGGTTTTCCACCGGCACAGACGACATTGCGGGCAGCTTCAGCCACGGCAATCTGTCCGCCGTTATAAGGGTCTAAATAAATGTATCTCCCATTTCCGTCAGTTTTGACCGCTAAAGCTTTATGGGTATTTCTGATTCTTAAAACTGCGGCGTCACTGCCTGGTTTTACTACCGTGTTAGTTCTTACCGAAGTATCATACTGCTGATAAATCCAGATTTTAGAGGCAATATTGGGTGAGGAGATTAATTTTAATAATACTTCATTGTAATCTTTGGGCTCTGGAATTTTAGACAGCTTTAATTTATTAAATTTATCCAAATATTTGGGTCTTTTGGTTTTTCTCTGGTAAACGGGCGCTCCTCCGCCTACTACTAAAGCTTGGGCCGGAATTTCAGCCACCACTTTTCCGCTATTTTTCACCCTCAAAATCCCGTCATCTGTCACTTTTCCGATTATTTCAGAGTTCAAATCCCATTTGGCAAAAATCTTCTGCAGCTCTTTTACTTTATCTTTTTTGGTTACCACTAACATCCGCTCCTGCGATTCCGAGAGCATGATTTCATAAGGGGTCATATTTTCTTCTCTTAATGGCACCAATGCCACATCAATCTCCATCCCGCAATTTCCCTTAGCCGACATCTCCGCAGAAGAGCAGGTCAAACCGGCAGCTCCCATATCCTGGATTCCCACCACATAACCGGACTCAATGGCTTCCAGGGTTGCCTCCAGCAAAAGTTTCTCTGTAAAAGGGTCTCCGATTTGGACCGATGGTCGCTTAAATTCAGATTTTTTAGATATCTCCTCTGAAGCAAATGTAGCTCCGTGGATTCCATCTCGGCCGGTGGAAGAACCCACAATCAAAACCGGATTTCCCACACCGGCAGCTCGGGCAAAAGCCATTTTATTTTTCTTGACTAAACCGACTGCCATGGCATTCACAAGGGGATTGGATAAGTAGCAGTCCTCGAAATAAATTTCTCCTCCCACAGTGGGAACTCCGAAACAGTTGCCGTAATCCCCGATGCCCCGAATCACTCCGTCCATTAAGTACCGGGCCCGTTGGTGTTTCAATTCTCCGAATCTCAAAGAATCCAGGCAGGTAATCGGTCTGGCTCCCATGGTGAAAATATCCCGCATTATCCCGCCGACTCCGGTGGCGGCTCCCTGATAGGGCTCAACTGCGGAAGGATGGTTGTGGCTTTCGATTTTGAAGACCACGGCTAAGTTATTGCCTAAATCTATGGCGCCGGCATTTTCTTCTCCGGTTTTGACGACTAATTTCTTTCCTTCACGGGGGAGTTTCTTCAAAACTGCTAAAGAATTTTTGTAACTGCAATGCTCGGACCACATTACCGAAAAGATGCCCAGTTCGGTGAAGTTGGGTTTGCGGGCTAAGATTTGGCAAATTTTTTTGTATTCTTCAGAAGATAAGCCATGGTCGGAGATAACTTTTTTGGTGATTTTGGGTTTTTTCATTTAGGTGTCCAGTTACTAAAAATATATTTTTAAAAGGGAAAGTCAAGGAAACAAAAAAGCTCTGGGTATAAGAACCCAGAGCTACTCACAAGTTGTGTGCATCGCATGGGGTAGGGTCGGGTCTCCTGACCCGACCTAATTACCATCAACAAATTAGGGAGGATTTTTTTTTATCAGAATTAATAATAAACAAACTTTGGGTCTGGAGACCCAAAGCTACCCCGCCACAGGGTTAATTTTCACTCAAATCCCAACTGCTTTTTGGCTTCGGCAGACATCCGTGATGGATCCCAAGGTGGGTCCCAGACCAACTCCACAGCAGCTTCAGTCACTCCCGGCAGAGCCAAGATTTTACTCTGGGCATCCTGAGCCATATGGTCTCCCATACAACACCCTTGAGTAGTCAGAGTCATCTTCACCGCCACTTTCCCCTGCTCATTTACCTGCACATCATAAATCAAACCCAAATCCACTAAGTTGACGGGTATCTCCGGGTCGTAGCAGTCCTTTAACGCTTCAAAAACTTGTTCTCTGGTTATCATTTAATTTCCTCCTTATTGTAAACCCTTGTAAAAGATACGACATTCTAAACCGAAAGACAAATAATTAATTACGCTACTCAAACTTCATTGTTACTGGTTTGGGTCTCCCGACCCAAACCTACCCATTAGGGGTAGGTCAAGGTCTCCTGACCTTGACACTGGATTTAAAATTCAGCACCTAAAGAGAAATAATAAATCGGCT
>Ga0154874_157_pt1 | contig 20660 bp, 16 predicted proteins | sample Rifle2008BG19ft_FD_105846 | JGI IMG/M metagenome (GOLD analysis project Ga0154874, IMG submission 105846) | candidate division Zixibacteria bacterium RBG_19FT_COMBO_42_43
TGAGCTTACCTAGGAGCACCTTGAATACCTTATCTCAATACAGTAATTATCCTATTACTCCTTTTAATAAACTCTCATTGACGGCTTAAATTTATTGGACCTTCCTGTGACTCAAATTATACCAAAAAAACTGTTGCTTGGACAATAACAAATCTGACCGATAAAAATTTTTCTCACTACCACTACATTTCGATTTCGTGCTCAAAAATTGAACAATTGGTAGAAGCCACAGCGATTTTACTTGACAAACAGTTCTCAGTTATGTTGATTAATGGTCGAAGTCTGACAGAAAGGGGGGTATGTCAGAAAGTGACGGAGGTTGAAGGAACAGAGTACTTGTTAAAGTTAGTGAGTCCTTCTTCACCTATTCGTTATCATAAAATTCATTTTAGCGCTTATCAGAAATGGGAGCCGAATTATTAGAGGTACCATTTTTCCAAAATGTTTCTGAAAAAAATTTACTATCTTTAATAACCAATCTTTCCGAACAGCAGATCTCCGGAGGGAAGACTCTGTGGAGATATGGTGATCGAATCGACAAGGTCTGGATTGTAAAAAACGGACTCATAAAAGTTACTCGCCCAAGCTTCAATCACCAGCCACTCCTCCTACAAATCTGTGGAAAGGGAGATGTGGTGTATTTGTCAGGGGTGCTGGCCGAATCAAGTTATAGCTGCGAAGCCAGGACAATTGTACCTTCCTGCCTGTGGGCAGTTCCTTTTTCAGTGTTCAGAAAAGTATTCGAAAGATCCGATAGTTCCTCCAACAAAGTTATAAAGGAACTCACCAAACAATTGGACTTTTCCTATCGCTTAGGTCTTTTGCATACTCATGATTCTGAGGAAAGGGTCTTAGACATACTTCAGGAACTTAAAAGCAGGTTAGGAAAAGTTTTGAAAATCACTCACGAAGAAATCGCCTCGGTTAGCGGTTTATCGCGCGAAACTGTGAGTCGAATCATTTCGGAACTTGCCAGAAAAGGAAAAGTCGAAGTCTCACGCGGTGTTATCTATCTGCCTGGAATACTACTTCTTTTTTGTCCTTTAGCTATGTGATTAAGTTCACAAGCTTTTGGTGACTTCTGTAATCTTCATCACATAGAAAATTCATTTCAGTTATCTGCATCACAGACAAATTCTCTCTATTTTCGCTACCTTTTAGACGGCAAAAAGGATCTATTCTGGTCAAAATGAGGGTTAACCTCAAAGAATTTTATGGAAGTTCAAACGGAGGCAGGTAGGCAGGAATGACTTTGCGAAAGTTATGGTGGTGGACTTCACTTATAATGTTATCTTTTCTTTTGACCTCTATGTTCTTCCACTCTGCAGAAGGAGAACAGAAGCAGGTCTGGATACGTCATGGGAATAAATGGGACAAAGATAACTCTCATGGCGCAATTTTCAATGTATATGGTCAGGTATCAGGGGCAACTCCAAGTTCCGCTTTAGCAAGCCGCCAGTCCACTTTCTCACAGAGTTTAAGCACAGATCAATCTTCTCAGATTCCCCTTCAAGCCAGTGGGGTGATAGAGCCCTGGATTCACTTTTCTATCACGGGTACAAGGCTGGACTGGTTTGTGCGCAAGCCCGGAGCCTATGCTATGAAAGGCGCTTCTCTCACCATCGAAAGTAACACAAGTGTACTGGTGGACTTTGATGGATTTGGAAATCTCACCAACTCAGAGAATCCGGACAAGTCTATACAAACATTCTATGGAATCGAGCAACCGGCTGCACCTATTGGACAGGTCAGCTGGATAAAAGCTTCAGACTTAAACTCTTCTGACCGGTTCCTGATTTTTAGTGAGAGTTCACCCTCGACAACCTTGGACCTGTGGAATCTGATTTTTGTCAGTCAGTCTAACTCTTCCTGCGAATATGAAGATGATGCCTATATTACTTTAACTGTACAAAATCTGAGTACTTGGATAGAATTAGGCAATAATCAATTAGTGGATAATAAATAAAATGAGAAAATGTATCCTAAGGGACGCTCTGGCGTCTTTCTGAAAAGGACTTCAGAGTAAATTAAAGAAAAAAAATTGAAAGGAGGTGAAAAAAGATGAAAAAACTATTAATACTTTTAGCAGGAGCAATCTTGCTCCTCCCGGCATTTGCTTTTGCAGGTAATCCATCACCTTGGCCACCTATAGGTACCGAAGTAGAAGTTTTCCAGTTAGAAGGTGATGCGTGGCGGAGTTTAGGAATTGGGGATCCTGGCGCATTTGCTCGTGCATTTACCAGTCTTCCAGCAGTTGGAGACAGCAACAGGCAGTTCTGGCGTATAGACTTCCAGAACCATGCCTCAGTGGCTCAATGGGTACGTTGGTCTATTACTGGAACCAGATGGGACTGGTTTGTGCGCAAACCGGGCTGTTATGCGGCTGACTGCATTGGCTTCACCATTGCGAGTAATTATGACGTTGACATCCTCTATGCCGGGTTCGACGACTTACTATATCAAGGAACCGGAGGTGTTACTCTGACAATTCCGGTTTGGTATGCTACATGGAATCTAGGTACTCCACCACCGCCTGCTTCCGATGAGTGGATACCAGCAGCCCTTATGAATGGGAAGGACATTCTTATTCCAGACAGCGAACAATTACATCAGGGGTTAAGCGCCAAACTGTGGAACAAAATCTGTGTGCAGCAGTCTAATTCTGCTTGCGAATATGAGGATGATGCTGTAGTTGTCATAGAACTGAAAAGGATAAAACCATGGATTGACCCCGAGACTGGCTATTTCCGACCCTTACAATAGAGCCTCTGGGGCGTCCCTTTTAGGATAAAAATAGGGTCAGGCAGGATAGATTTTTAATGTTACCTGCCTGACCAAGTATAATATCTTAGGAACAACTTAAATTTAAGATATGATTAGAAGAATTTTTTTTGTGGTTTGCTTAGACCTTTTGATTTTATTCTCTTCGGGAATCTCTCAGCACACCTTGTTTCTCAGTCCACAATTAGTTGAATTATCACTCTCACCCGGAGAAAGAACAGAGTTCAATCTGCTTCTGGGAAATGAGGATGAAAGTAATCCGGTAAACCTCTTGGTTTTTCTTTCTGACTTTATTGAGTTGGAAGACGGAGGGTACAAAGTAATTGATAAAGGAACTTCTCGCTATTCTTGTGCGGATTGGATGACTGTTTCAGATAGTCTCATTACTCTGGCTCCTAAAAATTCCAAAGAGATTAAGGTTCAAATTAAAGTGCCACGTGATGTTGTAGGGGGAAGATACGGAGCTGTTGTGTTTGAAATTGTTCCGGAAGCGGTGGGTCCGGAAAAACCATTTATTCAGCGCAGATATCACTTCAGAATGCCAGCATTTGTAGAAGTTACGGTAAAAAAGGGGCGCGGTTTAGTTAAGAAAGTTTCTCTCACTGACCTGAAAGTCACTCCCAGCTCAGCTGACCCGCAAATAGCCTCCCGGGTGGGTAAAGACAACTTGATAGTTAAAGGCAGAGTAAAAAACGAGGGGAACATTCATATCAACGGCAAGGGTAGATTAATAATCAGAAATAAAGATGGGCGCAAAGTCAGAGAATATCCTTTAGGTGCAGGAGCAGGTACGGTTTTACCAGATGCTACTTGTGATTTTGTGTCGGTAATTCAACAACCAAGGCCTGGGGATTACGTCGCTCAAGTAATATTAAACTACGGAGCCCCCAGTCCAGTAATAGCTACTACTCCTTTTACGGTCTCAAAATATGGAACCGCTCTTAAAGGAAACTTAAAAACATCTATCCCCATTGCTCTGGAATTACAGCCTGAGAGAGTAGAGCAAGTAGTTCCTCCCGGTGCCTTCCGAGTTATGAGCTTCTTACTGATTAACAATGAGGATAAATCCCTTGTGGTAAATACTAAGCTCCATCCCATGCAATTTGACCCGGAAGGAGAAATTGTGCTTTTGGAAAATACTGAAGCAAAATGGTCCTGCCAGGATTGGCTCAAAATTGAGCCGATTCAATTTACCTTAAAACCTTATGAGAGAAAACCGGTCCGAGCTACTATAACAGTGCCTTCTCTTGAAAGTGGAGGCAGATATACTTGTCTGGTTTTTGAAGCTCACAAACTGGATGAGAAAGAGGCTTTATCCACGTCCTTCCAGATACCTGTGTTACTAAGTATTCCAAAGGAAAAAGATTTTAAAGGTGAGATTGTAAAAAGTGAAATAAACTTTTCTAAAGGAAGTCCACCTTCTTTGATAGCCTACTTTAAAAATTTAGGAAATATCCACTTCAAACCACGTGGAAAAGTAGTTATCAAAAATTTTGTCGAGATACCGCCTTCTGAGAAACAAGGTGTAGCATATGCCGGAAAGTCTGAATATGAAAAAGTGGGTGAATTTATATTTCAGGAGATAAAAGAATTTGTTCTTCCAGACGGGGTTCGCAAAATGGAAACCATATTCCCCTCTGTGTTTCCGCCGGGAAAGTATCTGGCTGAAATTGACATGGAGTATGGAGGGAACGTTCTAGCTAAGGCCCAAAAAGCATTTATCATAAAATGACAACAATGAAGAAAAAATCGAGTTTCATTTTTTTTAGTGTACATTTGCTTTGGATTTGGACAGCTCTAATTTATCTACCTGGCTCAGCATGGGGTTATGACAACTATGGTACTTCTAGCAAAGCCGTAGGAATGGGGAATGCTTTTACCGCTATAGCTGATGACCCTGGTGCCATTTTTTATAATCCGGCTGGTTTAATTTGGATAAAAAAATCACAACTATCAGTTTTGTATAATCGAGAAAGCCGGCATATAAATATAACAGGAGAGAACACATACGTCAGTTTTGCGGGGTTAGTTTTACCACTGAAAGAAAAATTTTCACTGGGCATTGCTGGTACCCAAAGAGGTTCCTGGGAACATAAGACCAATCTGATAACAAATAACACGGCGGCTTTGGCTTTATCAGGAAAAATCATTCCAGATTTAACGTTTGGTACAAGTGTCAAGTTCTTATTTAACACCAACGCTGGGAAAGAAAAGAACTTCGACTTAGACTTAGGGTTACTTTACCGGGTTAAACCAGAATTTTCAATAGGAGTAAGCGGGAATGGTTTGTTGCTACCAGATATGGGTATTTCATCAAATGACTTGGGATTTAGTTTAATTCCTACCCGCCAGTTCAGGGTTGGCATGGCATATGATATATGGCAAACCAACTCCAAAACCACTTTGGCTTTTGATACTTCCATCCGTAATAGAAAAAACTCTTCTAATAACGGAAACATAAACAGCTTGGGTATTGAACACACTTTTCTCTCTGATAAATCAACCAGTTTTGCAGTTCGGGGTGGATATTCATTAGGGAAAGACTTTGGTTTAGATTATAATTCTTATGCATTTGGATTCTCAGTCAAGATTAATAGCAGCAGCCGGTTTTATCAAATAGATTACAGTTATCAGGATTATCCTTACCCCGGAACAACGGAACTGACGGGAGACCACAGAATATCTTTAACAGTTAGTTTGGGAATCAAGAAACCAGGTGCGGAACTGGCTCAAAAGAAAATTGCTCCTTCAGATTTATTCCACAAAACTCCTGAAGAATTGAAAAACTTTGCTCGGACAACTGAAACTAAACCAGTGCAAAATTCTACCGTTGAGCAACCGGTAAAAGCTCCAGAATCGATAGAGGATGAGGTAAGTGCAACCAATTTGGAGTCTGGGTTTGACTCACAAAAACTGGTGAGTAATTATTTTTATGACTACGATATCAGAGAAGCATTAAAAGATATCTCCGCAGCCACAGGAATCCCTATTATTACTGATGAATCAGTAAAAGGCTTGGTTACCGTGGAGCTTGTAAACCTTCCATTAGAAGAATGTCTGAGAAGAATTTTAACACCTTTTGGTTACACATTTAGAAGAATGGATAGTTATTATCTGGTCGGTACAGCTCACCCCGACAATCCTTCTTTCCCTCTTTTGAGTACTACTGAGCTGATTACCCCCAACTACATTAAGGCAAAAGATTGTATCAAACTCTTGTCTAAATTTTATCAACCCTTCATTTCGGTGGATGAAGAGACTAATACTTTAGCGGTTACCGCCTCACCAGAACTGATTCAAAGGCTCAGACAGGATTTAGCCAAGATTGATATTGCTCCTCAACAGGTAATGATAGAGGTTTTGGTAACTGAATTTTCACAGGATGCCCTCACAAGTTTAGGTGTAGGAGGGTCTATATCCGGAATCAAACCCGGTCACTCTTTTTCAGTAATAGGACCTTTGTCTGAACTTTTAGATTCAACGTTGGGGTTATTTTATGGTCGTACTGGTGCTAAATCAGGGGACTGGGCTTTGAATTCCGGAGTATCCTTCCAAGCCTTAGTCCGAGATGGAAAAGTAAAAATCAGAGCCAATCCCAAAGTAGTCACCGTAGAAGGACAGCCGGCTTATATTTTTGTAGGAAAAGACCAATACTACACTCTGTTAACTGGTTCAATTTCTTTTCCCTATGAAAGATTAGAAGTTATAAAAGTAGGGGTTTCGCTTAATATTACTCCTTATATTTCGGATAATCAAGAAATCACAATCGATGTTCAGCCTGAAGTTAGTGATGTAATCCAGTCCGCTAGTGCTACCGGGCTACCGGTGGTCAGTAGACGACAGGTCAAAACAAAAGTAAGAGTTAAAGAAGGTGAAACACTCGTAATAGGTGGACTTTTGCAGAAGAATGAGAGAGAAACAAGAAGAAAAATCCCGCTTTTGGGCAGTATACCCATCTTAGGATATTTGTTTAGCCACACAACCAAAGTGGTAGAAGAAAGTGAAGTGGTGGTTTTTATCACACCCCATATTGTAAAGTGAAAATTTTTTAAATCAACAAATAACCATAAAAAAGTAAACTCTCAAAAGAGGAGGTGTTAGATGTTTAAAAAAAGTGTGCTTTTTGTAATTTTGATGGTAGTTTTGGGTGTAAATTGGGTTTTGGCAGAATGCCCGGAACAGATTACCGGTGCTATCTGGACTACAACAGCTGGATGTGGCAAAGTAGATGGAAATATTTATACAGACAAAAACCATGTTTACCTGAGTGGTGGACCACACAGACCCTCTGGGCCGGGGCTTCCATTGTCAGATGACAGCATTTATGTTTTTCAAGTAACTGACCCTTCTGGTAAGGTGCTTTTGAGCTGTGACCCGATTCAATGCCGGAGGGTTAAGATTAATTCTAATGGAGTAATTTCAGCAGTGGTTTCTGGTTCTGCAACTCCTAATTCTTTTATCTGTCTGAAGCCAGGTGGAAATCCAAACACACCAAATCCCTGTCAGCATTTTTTTGTAAACTGTGATGCAGCCTCAGGCAGAATTTCAGTTCGGTTGATGCCGTATGCGGATACCCCGAATAATGGAGGAGAATATAAAGCCTGGATGACGCCTTTATGCCGCTATAATCCCAGTGACCCTCATTCTTACTTTGGATTTATAGAGAGATACTCCAAGACCGATAATTTCAAAGTACGGCAGAGGGCAAGACAGATTACTCTATTTGGGAGAAAGTTCTTCGACCGGAATGGAAATGGGATTCAAGATGACCCGATTTGTGAACCAGGCTTGCCAGGATGGCCCATTACTTTGAGTGGAATTTCTTCGGGTACTATCTTGCCGCAGACCACAACTACCGGAACATTTGGAGACTACGGTTTTTTGGTGACTGCGGGGACCTATGCTGTAACTGAATCTGAACCTCCCAACAATGTTAATTGGTCTCACACAACCCCGGCTTCTATTGTGAGCATTGTGGTGTTGAGTTCGGATGTGACCAAAGGCCCCTTTAATTTTGGTAACGTTTACAAAATTTGTGGCACTAAATTTTTTGACACAGATGGTGACGGAATCCAAGATTTAGATGAAAAAGGAATAGCCAATTGGAAAATAAGTTTAAGTGGAACAGACCCCTGTTCAGCACCTCAAAATACTTTGACTGACAATTCAGGAAATTATTGTTTTGTAGTCTTCACTGGGAGTTACAACCTTGAAGAAGGAACTGCACCTTCTAACAATTGGCGGAACACCACTCCCACAACACTTGGCACAGGAGCGGTGGTGGTTGATTATAGTAATTCTACGGTAGCAGGACCCTTTAAATTCGGCAATCGCGTTCTACCTTGTTTCTGCACCCCCAGGTGGGACTGCCATGGACCAGGCTGTGCTTCTGAGATTAGGGACACATATTTTCCGACTGTGTTTCCTAATGGTTTAATACTCGGTGATCCTGATGGACCTTATGATTGGGACCTGCGATATGCTCTACTGTTAACTAGTGGGTTGATGGTAGAAATGTTTCTACCTCAATCCGGGATTCCAGGACCTCTACTGGGCGACGAAACCAATCCATTAACGAGTGGTGCCGGATCACTGGCTGGAGAATTGGTATCTGCTACCATGAATGTGAAATTTGATAGTGCCGGAATTTTGCCGCAAAATGGTATCGATTGCGGCTTTGCTCTAAAAGATTTAGTTTATGTTAATTGTGTAGCGGATACAATAAAAGGCAAGACAGTGGCTGCAGTTTTGGATGCTGCCAATCGAATACTCAGTGGAGAGTTTGGATTTTTCATGGGCCCTGATGCTCCTATATCAGTTCCTGGCTTTGGAACCATCACGATAAACCAACTAACAATGGCCTTAACTACCTTGAATGTTGAGTTCGCTAACTGTGACACCGGTGTCGGTTGCTTGGCAATTCCCGGATCTCTTGCATCCCAAACCACAATCTTACAGCCTGGTGAACTAGGCAAAAAGCTTTCAAGCGTTTTGGGAAATAGTCCTAATCCTTTTAATACTACAACCGAAATTAGTTACTCTATATCTGTTGATGAACATGTCTACTTAGTTATTTACAACATAATGGGACAAAAAGTTAAGATCTTGGTTAATGAAAAAATGACTGCTGGATTACACAGGATAATTTGGGATGGAAGAAATGATGTGGGAGAGATGGTAGCCAGTGGAATCTATTTCTACTCCATCAAAGCGGGGACTTATGCAGAGACCAAGAAAATGACCTTGCTCAAGTAAGAAACTTAGGCATTTTGGTAGCTAAGGGAGAGTGAAACTGTTCACTCTCCCTTTTTGCTAACTCTTTTTTTGTGGCAAATTTGTGCCAACTCTTGGTAAAAATTGATAAAAATTCGTAAAAATAGATAAAAATTGGTAAAAGATGGAATTTCTTGACATTGTTACACTTATAATATAACTTGGTGAGGGAGAAGGGGTTAAATTTTTGGGGATTTTAGACTCCCTCCCTCTCCGTTGATTTTAGACAATATTCAATTAGATTGAGAAACTTTAAATGAATAATTGGACAAAGTGGATTCCTTTTCCTAAACCTGAGGAAATAAGACAAATTGAGGCACCAAAAGATTTTGGTGTATACCAATTAAGAAATACAAGAACTAATGAGTATGTTCTTTTTGGAATAGGTGGTAATCTCAACGAAAGAATGAAATCTTTGATGCCTAAGCCATATGGAATAGGTACAAGAAATAACACAGAAAAAAGAGAATATGTATTGGCTAACCATAAAGATATTAAATATAGAATAACATCAACCCAAAATAGAGAAGAGGCGAAAAGAATAGAAGAAAACTTGAAAGCTCAAAATAACCATATATTTAATACATAAATCGTCTTTCAATTAGCTATTAACTATCGGAGAGATGTCCGAGCGGCTGAAGGAGCACGCCTGGAGAGCGTGTAAGGTCTAAAAGCCTTCCAGGGTTCGAATCCCTGTCTCTCCGCTTGTACTGAGCGTAGTCGAAGTGTTTATACCGAGCGAAGTCGAGGTATTTATTATGAGAAAGTACATAAAGAGAATTGAGCTTGGGTTTCTCTCGACACGGCTCGGGATAAACGAATCCCAGTTTCTCTGCCATTTAACAGATAGACAATTATAAGAAGGGAGTATTTATGGAAAAAACGCCTGACATCGATTTGACAACTGCACACCAATATTTTTCTACCCAGTGCTTTAACAAAGCCTGGGACCTAATGGACAAAACCAGTCGCACACCAGAAGAGGATGAGCAGATGATATTGTTGAATCAGACATCACTCTGGCATTGGACGCAAAGAGATGATTGTACTCCAAAAAATTTATCCATCGGTTACTGGCAGGCATCTAGGATTTACGCCCTAGTCGGAGAAGTAGATGACGCTCGTCGATACGCCCAGTTGAGTTTGGAAAAAAGTCAGAGAGGAGAGCCCTTTTACATCGGATATTCTTATGAAGCCTTAGCTCGGGCGGAAAAGTTAGCGGGCAATTCCGAGAAAATGAATGAATATCTTAAAAGAGCCCGGGAATTTGCAAAGGCGGTTTCTAATCCGGAAGAGAGGAAGATGTTGGAAAGTGATTTGGATGCGATGGCAGAGAAGTAGCATCTATGAAATAAAGTGAAAACTAATGAAATCGAGGTTTAACTGGAAAGCGCGTAGGGTCTTGAGAGAGGACTACTGGGTTTCTCTCGACGTGGCTCGAGATGAATCCCTCGGCAGGGCTCGGGACAAGCCCCTCGATGAAACTCGGGATAAACGAATCCCAGTCTCTCCGCTTGTACTGAGCGTAGTCGAGGTATTTATGTCGAGCGGAGTCCGTACGTAAAGCGGGACGAGTCGAGCTGCTTTTTAAAAAAATGTCTTGGTTGGCTCACCGGCCGATTTAAGCTCTAATTGGACTTTTTTACCTTAATAAGAGGAGGTTTTTTTTCTTATGGAAATCAGAAATATCGCAATTATTGCCCACGTTGACCACGGCAAGACCACTCTTACCGATGCTCTTTTGCGGCAGACCGGAGTTGCCAAGGAGGGTGTTTCCATGGATTCAAATGCGCTCGAACTTGAGCGCGGTATCACCATTTATTCCAAGAACGCCGCTATTTTCTACAAAGACACCAAAATAAATATAGTGGACACCCCCGGCCACGCTGACTTCGGCTCGGAAGTGGAACGGGTGCTGCGCTCCATCGACTCGGTACTTCTGGTTGTTGACGCGCAGGAAGGTCCGATGCCCCAAACCAGATTCGTGCTCAAAAAATCACTGGAACTGGGGCTCAAACCGATTGTGGTTATCAACAAAATAGATAAGTCAGCAGCAAATCCAGAACGTTCCGAGGAGCAGGTGCTGGAACTGTTTCTGGAGCTTGGGGCAAGCAATGAACAGGCAAATTTTCCGGTCGTCTATTCTATCGGACGCTCGGGGATTGCCAAACGCAAGCTGGCTGATAAATCACATGACCTCACCCCGCTGCTGGAGACTATTCTGGAGCAGGCACCCTCCTCATCCGGGGCACCGGATGCCCCGCTTCGTTTTCAGCCGTTCAATCTGGGGTACGACAACTTTCTGCGGCGCCTGGCCGTCGGGCGAGTGTATGAGGGGACGATTGCTCAAAACCAAAATGTGTATGTAAAAAAACCGAACGGCGAAACACGCCCGGGCAAAATCACAAAGATTTTTTCATTCAGGGGTTTGCAAAAAATAGAGGTGGAGAGTGCCGGGGCCGGAGATATTGTCATGATAGCCGGGCTTCTCGACATTGATATCGGCGAGACGGTGACGACGGATATGGAAGCCAAGCCCCTTCCCGCCATTGCCGTTGACGAGCCGACCATAGCCCTTAATTTTTTGGTGAACAATTCGCCCTTTGCGGGAAAGGAAGGAAAATTTGTGACCTCACGCCAGCTTCGCAAGCGTTTACAGCGCGAGCTGGAAGTAAATGTCGGGCTGCGGGTGGATTTTACATCGACTGACAGCTTCCGGGTTCTGGGCCGCGGTGAGCTTCACATTGCCATACTTCTGGAAAACATGCGTCGCGAGGGTTATGAACTTCAGGTATCTCAGCCGCAGGTCATCATTCATGAAAAAGAGGGAGTGAAACACGAACCATTCGAAGAGGTATTAGTCGACATACCCAAGGAATATCAGGGAGTGATTATCGAGCGCCTGGGCTCGCGCGCTTTTGTCCTGCAGGATTTGCGGGTTCACGGCAATTCCGTGAGACTTATTCTGAAAGGTCCGACCCGGGGGCTTCTGGGCTACCGCAACCAATTTGTCATCGATACCAAAGGGGAAGGAATCCTCTCCTCACGGTTTTTGGCTTTCGAGCCCTATGCCGGAGAAATCAAGAAACGTCCGACCGGCTCCATGATTTCAATGGCGGCTGGAAAAGTTCTGGGTTACTCGCTCTGGAACTTGCAGGAGCGGGGTGTGCTCTACATCAGTCCGGGTGTCAAAGTATATGAAGGGCAGGTGATAGGCAACACTTCCAAAGGTGAGGAGATGCCGGTGAACCCGACCAGAGGAAAACAATTGACCAACATGCGCGCATCCGGGTCGGATGATGCCATTGACCTGGTGCCGCCCTTTGAGCTTACGATTGAGCGAGGACTTGAAATCATGTCGGATGATGAGTACCTGGAAATTACGCCCCTATCAGTACGCTTGAGGAAGCAATATTTGAGCGAAAACGACCGGGTCCGTGCTCGAAGGGCGCAGAATGTTGAATAATCGCGAGATTGGCGGGATGAAACGCAGTCTCTCCGTTTGAACTTCCCTGGAATTCAAGACTCTAGTCTAATTTTTAGTTGACGAGCAGCTATCGTCTCGCTATATTTTGTGCAAATCGGATTGTACCAAATTCTGATAAAAATACATAAAATATGTGCACAAAGACATCATAAAAATGGAAATCAAGACAGACTTATATCTTGGCGACAGTAAAAAAGAACTTAAAAAATTACCCGACAACTCCGTTGACTTAATTGTTACTTCTCCACCCTATGCAGACCAACGTAAAAATACCTACGGTGGTATTCACCCAGACAACTATGTTGAATGGTTTTTACCAATCCGCTTCACGTCTACGGCTTCGTTTCCTCATCCTGCGTGCTTTCCCCTTCTACCCCTAACGCGATGAAATTAGCAGCGAAATGAGTTACGAAAGTGAAATGCTTAAAAAATTTAGAATGCCTTCCCGCAAAGAAGTTGAGCGGGCATTACTCATCACTTTATTTAAACATAATGGCGTAATCAAAGAGTTTGCAAAGGGAGAGGAAATTGTAAATGAAATTGCTGATGATTTTGGTTTAAATGAAAATCAAAGGAGTGTTGTCTTAGAAAGAATTTATCATAAAGAAAATAGAATTGTAAAGACCCCACTGTGGCATCGCTTACTATATCGTTCTGCTGATTTCTTAGCAAAAGGAAAATTAGTTTCAAGACCCACATCAACAATACTCCTTACAGGAACAAAAGAATGGATGCTTACTGAAAATGGTTTTGATAAAGCATTAAAACTCTTACAAATTCCAAAAGCGCAAAAGGAATTTCTTCCAATTAAATCTTATGAAGTTCAAAAAATAGTAAAGAAACTTTCTGAAGCCGAAAGACCTGAGAATTACAATCCTTTTGATAAGGGGAAAAAGATTGTTAAAATAACCAGAGAATCTGCATTAAGAACAAGGGGTTTTCGTCAATCGATTATCGAAGGCTATGATTACAAATGTGCGTTTTGTGGAATGAAAATAAATTCACCAGACTCTTTATTGTGGGAAGTAGAAGCAGCACACATTGTTCCTCATAGTTCAAACGGCAAAGATGATATTTGGAATGGTTTGGCTTTATGCCACCTGCATCATTGGGCTTTTGATGTTGGGTGGTTCACATTACAGAATGATTTTACTATTCAGGTTTCACCAGAAATAAATTCTATTCCTGCTGATTTTGGTAGAATGGGAGATTATGATTTCATAAGAATATTTTCAAATAAAACTTCTAAAGCTTTTTTACCAAAAAGAAAAGAAAGTTACCCTCATCGTAATGCTATTATTTGGCATAGAGAAAATAGATTTCATAAGTAAATTCAACGATCAAAAAATGGAGAACAATAAAATTATTTATTTACTTACGATAGAAGACATTCAAAATGTTGCTATGCAGGAATTGTATAGAAAATTATCTGCTAAGGAGATTAAAAAAATAGTAGAATCTATTGGAGAAAAAATAAAATGGTATGATGCAATTGCTGATTCAATAAATGAAAACATAAAATCAAAAGTAGAATCATAAAGGCTAAATCTCAAAGACATTTTAGGGAAATCATTGAGCCATTAGGACATCAGGCAAAAGAAAGAAATGATGATTTTATGAAATCTTATGCTCAAATGATTAACAAATTTACCAAAGAGTTCGCCGATACTTTCTGCAAAGACAACGGAGAAATTGACTGGGACAAATTAGTTCGTTTCAATTCAGCGACAGCAGAGTAAAAGACAGAATAAAAAACGAACGCCCAACATCGGCTTGGCTGCAATCGGGCAGACGTTTGTGATGTTCCTCTTACAAAAATAAAACTCTTGACACTACGTCAGCAAATACCCCCATCCACCATAATCGTCTGCCCCTAATCCACTCCGCCTTCGGCGCGAGTAAAAAGCCACCACATTCGCCAAATTCTATGGCTTCGTTTAAAATTGCAGTGGACAATCTCTTAAAGATAAAATAGATTGACTGACATGATTAACCAGTCTCTCCGTGCAAAAAATTGGTTGCTAACTGAGATTTATAACAGAAAGGAGAAAGATTTTTTTGAAAAATCCCATCAGCTCATACTGGCAAAATTTATCGCTTAAGCAGGCCTGGATTCTGACTGTGGCTGGCATTTTGTTGGAAGTGCCTGTGCGCTGGATCCTCCGGCCGGATATTCCTTTCCTACGACCCGGTAACCCCTGGTTTAATCTTCCTCTGCGTATCGGCATTGAAGCGGGTATGGTTTTTGTATTATTTGCAACGGCATTTGCCATTCGAGCTCCTCTCACTGCGGTTGGAATCCCACGGCGGCGGTGGACACTCTGGGAATGGAGTGCCCTGGCAATTGTGGGAGCTATCGAACTATTAGTAGTCATTATTCTGGTCGGTGACAGATGGCCCCGCATTTGGTCCGCTGGACTAATGGGACAAGGCCTGTTATGGGTTTTTAGCGAGTTCCTATTTGGGGTAAATCAGGAGACAGGATCTCGAGGATTGATAATGAGCGGGCTTTTGCGGATTACCGGCTGGAAGTTGGCTTATGTACTTAACACATTAGTATTTTTGGCTGGTCCTTTGCACGGACCTGGCCTTGTTAGAATGCTGGATAAAAATCCTGGCGGAGTTTTTGGCTTATTGGCTGGTGTTGTGGTGAGCGGTCTGTTTTTTTCCTGGCTTCGTCACCGCACGGATAATGTGGTGCTGTGCGGTGTTCTGCATGGTATCGTCAACGGCTTTATGAATGGTGCGGCCTTTACTCTAAGGGCAAACCAGTGAGGATTAAATAAGGGTTCTAAAATTACTAGATTCTGTTCGATTTTATTTATTTAAGTATTTCTGAAGATTGAAGATTAGAATATGAAATGTAAGCAAGGCATATTGGGCTTTCTTTGCCTGATATATTTCGCGCTGAATTCTAACCAGCTAGCCGGGGCAGATTCCGATTCTTTATATCTTACCCCCGCTTCTTTACGCCAAAAGACCTTAGAAGAACTGGAAAAAGATTCTACTTTGAGGAAAATGGACAATCAGTTCCTGACTGCTAAATTGAGAGTAGTTTTAAGAGAAGTCACCAACCCAAATAAAAAAAATCACTGGCTGTATATCATCCTGAAAGACCAGCTTGAAAATTACGGAATCAAAAATATCGACAATTTATTAGCCAGTTTTCGCCAAAACTGCACCGATTCCCAATATCTAGCCGAAATAGACAGTTTATACAGAAAAGATTTGGCTCGACGATCAAACCATACTATTAAAACCTATAAGACCGTTGACGGTTTTAGCTTGGACGCTCATATTTTTTATCCACCGGATTTTAAAAAAGGGGATAAACGCCCGGCTTTGGTATTTTTCCACGGTGGGAGCTGGTACTGTGGCAAAGTGGAGTGGGGTTTTGGCGATTGCAAACATTATGCCGATTTAGGTTTTGTCACCATATCAGCCGAGTACCGAGTTTATGACCGGCAGGGTGTGACCCCGGTTGAATGTGTTACTGACGCCAAATCAATGATTCGTTGGATGCGAAAAAATGCTTTTGAATTGGGGATTGACCCAGATAAAATTGTGGCTTCGGGTGCCTCTGCCGGCGGCCACATGGTAGCTTGCGCCGGCATAATTCCAGGTTTTGAAGAACCGACCGAGGATTTGAAAATCAGCTCGGTTCCTAATGCCATGATTTTTTATTATTCCTGTTTTGATCCTACCTTAGATCCCTGGTATGTCAAACAAGTTCAAAAAAGGACTAAACCGGAAAACTGCTCACCCAATCATAATATGCGCTCAGGCGTCCCGCCGGCTATTGTATTCCATGGAACCTTGGATAAAATGTGTCCTTTCTGGACTGCCAAAGAGTTTTGTGAGAAGATGAGCAAAACTGGAAATCGCTGTGAGCTGAATGCTTTTGAAGGGGCGGGACATTTTTTTACTTTTCAGGAAAAATATGCTGATGAAGTGGATCGACGGGTAGAAAAATTTCTAAAGTCACTGGGGTATTTAAAATAAATATGAAAATTTTAATAATCTGCGGTCTCCTCGTAAAAATTCTTTAACGAGAGTTCTGACTGATTTAGCTCACTCCTACTCCAAAGAAAAATATGCTGATGCACAATAGAATATCTGGACAATCTCTTAAAGATAAGATATATTGATCGACATGATTAACCAATCCTCACACAACGGATTTACCGGCTTAGGCATCGCCCCCGGTTTACTCAATGCCATTGCCCTCCTCAATTTCACCGAGCCCACCCCAATCCAGCGCCGGACCATACCGATTGGCATCGAAGGCAAGGACGTCATCGCCATCGCCCAGACCGGAACCGGCAAGACTCTGGCGTTTGGAGTTCCCATGATACAGCGGCTGGCTCAGATTAAGGGACGCGGGCTGATTTTACTCCCCACCCGTGAGCTCGCCATTCAGGTAGATGAAGCCCTGCATGCGGTTGGACGCGCTTTCGGACTGCGGACTGCAGTGCTGATTGGCGGGGCTTCCATGACGCTCCAGCACCAGGCACTTCAACGGAAACCCCGGATTCTCATCGCCACTCCCGGACGGTTACTGGATCATATGGAACAACGAACCGTTACTCTCTCTGATATACACATCCTGGTTTTAGACGAGGCCGACCGCATGCTGGACATGGGTTTTGCGCCGCAGATCAATAAAATTTTGGCCACACTCCCGAATGAACGCCAGACCATGCTTTTCTCAGCCACCATCCCACAGGAGATTATGACAATCGCCCGGCGGTACATGGAGCTGCCGATTCATGTCGAAATTGCCCCTTCCGGCACAGCCGCGGAAAAGGTCACACAGGAACTATTTTTTGTCAGCAAAGAAGCTAAGACCCGGCTGCTCCAGGTGCTGCTTAAGCAATATCATGGTCCGGTTTTAATTTTCACCCGCACCAAGCACGGGGCTCGGAATTTGGCTCGCAAAATAAAGGGCGGTGGGCACGCCGCTACGGATATCCACTCCAATCTGAGTCTGGCGCAACGCCGCCAGGCCTTAGAAGGTTTCAAGTCCGGCAAGTACCGCATTCTGGTAGCTACCGATATTGCGTCCCGGGGCATCGATGTGATAGGAATCGAGTTAGTTATCAACTATGATCTGCCATCGAATTCTGAAGATTATGTCCACCGTATCGGCCGAACCGGACGAGCTGGTCTTACTGGCCGGGCTGTGTCCTTTGCAACATTCGACCAACGGGGAGAAGTAAAGAGCATCGAGCGCTTAATCAGAACCGCGTTGCCAGTGAAGACGCTGCCCACTTTGCCTCCCGAGCCACCCCAGGCCCAGCCACCCCAGCACTCACACCCGCCTCGGCACTCGCATTATGGACGTCCGTCAAAACGTCACCGGCATTGAAGCTGGGGGAGCGAATAAATAGTATAATCATGATGATTGTGGATGGAGCCAGTCACCCGGGAAAATACCAAAGTCGTCCCCGGCTCAACACCTTTCTGTAAATCAAGCACTTAAATTAGAGTATGAAAATTTTGATAATCTGCGGTTCTCCCCGCAAAAATTCATTGACCAGAGTTCTGACTGATTTAGCTCATACCTACGCCAAAGAAAAATATGCTGACGCTCAAATAGAATATCTGGACTTGGGAAAATATCCGGTGGATAACTTTCGCGGCTTTGAGGAAGAATATAGTCAACAAACCAAAGATGCCATAAAATTAGTGGAAAGCTCACCAATTTTGATAATAGGAACTCCGGTTTATAATGGATTATTAAGTTCAGCTCTAAAAAATCTCTTCGAACATATGAATTACAAGGCCTTAGATGGACATATAGCCGGGTTTATCGTTCATAGCTCCGGGACCATCAGCAGTCTTCAAGTAGAGGGACAACTTATGGCACTCATGACCTATTTCAGAGTCGTGTCAAATCCCCGAGCCGTATTTACCTCCAAAGACAGACACTTTGATGCTCAAGGAAATCCGACTGATGCGGAAGTTACCAAAAGAATTCACAAACTTGTGGATGAGACAGTTTCTATGTTTCCCCATGATAAAAAGTCATAATTTATTCCCAGCAACCTCAGTTTTAGACCAGATTTCACATTTACTAATTTACAATATCATAATAAGTTCGAAATAATTTCGAACTTTTTTACAAACGCATCCCTTTCTAGGTCGTATGACCTTTTACAAATATAAATATCTAACCAAGGAGGTGCTATGAAGAGACTTTTAGTCTCCCTATTTATATTTGCCTTTGTGGTGCAGGCAGGAGCGGCCCAGAAGAAGTCCATGAAAAGCTACTCTGGCGCTGACCCTTATCGCCACAATTGGGCTGTGTCAGCTACTTTGGGTTTAGGAGTACCTGTGGGTGATTTCAGCAACTCTCAAGTTGGAAACGCCGGAACCGGTGGAATCGCCAATCTGCAGGGTGAGTATTTTATCGACGACAGGTTCTCGCTTGGTTTTGAAATCTCCAGAGGGATGTTGCAGGACGACGGTAATAACAATCTAGAAAACAGAGTCAATAACTTTCAAGCCACCGGCAGATATTTAGTCCCCCTGGATGGCAGAGTAAGGCCCTATGGAAAATTCAATCTGGGACTTTCTACCATTACTTACCGAGACGAGAATTTCGGTGGTATGGGAACCCTTACCTCAACCTCCGATCCCGGTTTATCCCTGGGGTTAAGCGGAGGCGCGCTCTGGAGAATCTCTAGGTCATGGAGCTTAAATGGGGGAATGGGTTACCATGTGGCTTTCTTAAGCGGCTCGGAAGTGGCTAATTCAGGAAGTGACGTCGGTTATAACCCGGCTTACTTCTCTGTCGACCTCGGAGTAAGTTTCTTTTTCGGACGTTAAGTTTTTTACAACCCGAAGATAAAAAAACTGACACAAACGGCCCAGAGGCGGAATCCCTCGGGGCTGTTTTTTATAGAAAGTTAAACAAACGGAATTTATGAGTGGTTAATTTTTTTTGCTGATTTTCAACCCATAAGGATGACTTTAAATTTGTGACTTTTTTTTCAAATGCAGCATATTTTTTTCTTGACAAACTGGTGGCAGAGGGGTTAGGTTATGTCGATATGTTAAATAGTAGGATTCATTTTAACCGCAACAGCTAAATAAAAGGACCAATAAATTATGACGATGGAAAATTCAATTCAGGCCGACAGTAAACCTGAACCGCAAGAGTTACCCTGGCAGGAAGTAGTGGCTAAATATCGGTATCCCAACCTGAAAAGCAGCATCTGGCAGGTGGTCAACTCCATGGTGCCGTATTTTGTTCTGTGCTATCTGATGTACCGCAGTCTGGAAATTTCCTATTGGCTGACCTTGCTTTTGGCGATTCCGACCGCGGGATTTTTGATACGGATTTTTATCATCTTTCATGACTGCGGCCACGGCTCGCTCTTCAAATCTAAAAAGGTCAACGACATTGTGGGCTCTTTAACCGGACTTTTGGTTTTCACTCCCTATTTTCAGTGGCGGAAAAACCATGCCATCCATCACGCCAACGCCGGGGATTTAGACCAGCGTGGGACCGGGGACGTCTGGACTTTAACAGTAAAAGAGTATTTGGCTTCGCCGTTCAAGAAGCGCGTTGCCTACCGGATTTACCGCAACCCCCTGGGGATGTTTATTCTGGGACCTCTGTTCGGGCTTTTGATATCCCAGCGCTTTGTAACCAGTTCTTCCAAGAAGAAAGAACGCTACAGCGTCTATGGAACCAATCTGGGGATTTTGGGGATTATACTGCTGATGAGCCTAACCATCGGTATCAAAACTTTTATGATGATTCAGCTACCGATTGTGATGGTGGGATTTATGGCGGGGTTCTGGCTCTTTTACGTGCAGCATCAGTTTGAAGGGGTATACTGGGAACGTCACGAAAAATGGGATTACTTAACCGAAGCCCTGGAAGGAAGCTCATTTTATAAATTGCCCAAAGTTCTGCAGTGGTTCACCGGCAACATCGGATTCCATCATATTCATCATTTGAACCCCCGCATTCCCAATTACAACCTGGAAAAATGCTACCAGGAAAATTCAATTTTCCAGAGCGTCAAGCCGATTACGATACGTGCCAGCTTAAAATCCCTGAAATTCCGCCTGTGGGATGAAGAGGCCCGCCAGATGGTGGGGTATA
>Ga0154874_158_pt1 | contig 20138 bp, 13 predicted proteins | sample Rifle2008BG19ft_FD_105846 | JGI IMG/M metagenome (GOLD analysis project Ga0154874, IMG submission 105846) | candidate division Zixibacteria bacterium RBG_19FT_COMBO_42_43
AAACCAATGGCGGTTCCATCTTCAATTAATCCAAAATCAACCCGGTCAATAAAATTCAAAAGTACTCCATAATCTAAAGTCAAGGGGCACTGGGTAAAGCTTTCTTTGGCAAAAATCACCAGTCCCACCCGGTTGGATTTCTGGTCCAAAACGAACTGTTTTAAAACTTCTTTGGCTACATACAGACGGTTGTAGGGCTTGAAATCTTCGGCTTTCATACTGCCGGAGATATCGACCGCCAGCATTATATCAATCCCCTCTGATGAAACCTCCTGGCTTTTTCGGCCCATCTGCGGGCGGGCCATGGCCAAAGATAAAAATACAATAACTAAGATACGCAAAATTGGAAGTATACTTCTCCTTTTAACCCAGGCAGAAACTTTGACCTTTTTTAGCTGACTTAAATCTGAGAATTGTAAGCTGGAGTTCCTGATTTTTCTTTTTCGGAAATAGAAATAAATCATGGGCGGCACCGCTAAAAGTAACAACAGCCAATGGGGAGAAACAAATTTAAACATGCCCTACCTCCAGTAGCTGTTCCTGTTTTTGAGACAACTCTGTTGGTTCTGCTGGAATAGTCTCTTTCACTAAATTATACACCGTTTCCCAATCCTCTTCGGTTTTCTTTTGAGCCGGGATGTATTTTGCAAATTTCACCAGATCAGACTCAGCCAAAAAATTTAAAAACCTGTCTTTTATATTTTGCTCTAAAACTCCATTTTTCAACTCGGCTTTGATTTCTTCGCTGGTTCTGTCTATACAGGCCAGATTGAACCTGTTTTCCATATATTTGCGTAATATTTCCGAGAGCCCGAAATAATACTCTTTGACTTTTCCGGTATTGACTAAATCTGTTTTTCTCAAATTTTCCAATTCTTGTAACGCTACTTCCCAGGCCGGCCGTTTGATTTCTAGTTCTACTACTACGGGTTTTCTCCTGATGAAATTGCGATAATACCAATATCCCGTGGCTGCTGAGATTAACAATCCTATTAGAATAATGTAAATCCAGATACTTCCCGGTATTTCCCAGGGTGGTTTTAAACCTCTGATATCATCCGTATCCGTGGCTTTTTTGGGGACGGACTTGACTTCAATTGATATGCTGTCTGACAAAACCCATTTGGGGATTCCCTGCTCATCTTGATAGATTATGGCTAAGGGAGGGATTGCGAATTTGCCGGTGTTGAATGTGGTAATTATATATTCGGTCTTATTGATAATTTGCTTTTTACTTTTTTGCTCCGGATAGGTTTTTACGTCTTGGACCTCAAATTCCCCTAGCCGACTACCCAAATCCAAAGGCAGAAGTTTTGCTTTAGGATTATACTTAATGGTTAGGCTGTATTTAATTCTGTCGCCGATGGCAATCGAGTTTCTATCGACTTTAGATTGAACCGAAACCGGCTGTTTTTCCGCTAAAATGAGAGAAAAACTACCCAATAACAGCCAGATTAACCCAATTACCCTCAGCTTCCGCAATTTTATAAATTTCATTTTTCTCAAAAATTCGAAATTTCCTAAAACGCTTTATAATTTATCTTCAAAAATTTCGACTTTTTCGGCCTGAGTCAATTTGGCCACCAGACTTTTATAGGCTTCCCGGCGTTTTTGCTGAATCAATTCGAATTCTATTTTATCTTTTATCTCTTCGAATTTTATTCCTTGCAACTGCTCTTTATTCATCCCGTAAAAAAGCTTCATTTCTGCCTCAGTAACTTGTGGCATAGGAATCTCACTGGCCAGATATTTATCCACCACCAACCCCTTTTTGGTTTCCAAGGTCTGCTTTAAAACCTCCGGGTCCCGGTCCAAACCTTTTTTTATCGCTTGATCATACAGAAGCAGAAGTCCGATATACTGCCGCAAGAATTCCACCCTTTGTTTTTTATCCTTGAAATTTACTGAAATCTGGGGTGGTAATTTTTGAATTTCTCCTTCCAATTCGGTCAGAGTAATCTCTCTTTTGCCAATTTTAGCGATTACTTTAGCTCCTTTCTCCTTTTGGGGTTGGTCCAGAGCTGACATGGCTTCCAAATCTGAAGCAGAATTTACCTGGCTGGCCTTATCTATTTTCACCGCGGACAAACTTTGCATTTTGAGATAAGTTAAAATAAGTCCGACTAATAAAACCACCGCCACAATCAGAAGTCCCAGCGAGATTTTTTTATAATCCATTTTTATTTAATCTTTTCTGGTTGAATTTTATCTATACTTTTTAGCTCTCTGTTTAAAAAAGGTCATTAAGGGAATAATATAGGATTTACCGGTAGATACCTCCACGCTGTCTAAATTCATGGATTTGAATTTTCTGGTTAATTTTTCTCTTTCCGAATTGGCAAACATGGCAAACTGTTTTCGTACTAAGAAATTCTGGGTGTCCACCAAAATCTGCTCTCCGGTCTCGGCATCTTCCAATTCTAAAAATCCGACCGCAGGCAATTCCAATTCTCTGGGGTCAGTTATGCGGATGGCCACTACGTCATGGCGGCGGTTGGCTATTTTCAAGGCCTTGTCGTAGTTAGAACTTAAGAAATCAGAGACGATGAATACCACGGCTCGACGGTTTAAAACTCTTCCCAAGAAATCCAGGGCTAAAGCTAAATTGGTTCCTTTATTCTGAGGTTGATAATATAACACTTCTCTGATTAAGCGTAAGACATGGGAGCTACCTTTTTGGGGAGGAATGAATTTTTCAATTTGGTCGGTAAAAATAATCATTCCCACTTTATCGTTATTTTTTATGGCGGAAAAAGCCAGAAGGGAGCAGATTTCAGCCGCCAGTTCTGATTTCATTTTTTCCTGGGTGCCGAATTTTCCGGAAGAGCTGGCATCCCATAAAATGACCACTGTCAATTCTCTTTCTTCCTGGAATTTTTTGACAAAGGGAAATCCGTAGCGGGCAGTCACATTCCAGTCAATGATTCGGATATCATCTCCGGGCTGGTATTCTCGGACTTCCTGAAACTCCATTCCTCTACCTTTGAAGATGGAGTGATATTCACCGGAAAAAACATCATTGACCAATTTTTTGGTCCGAATTTCTATTTTACGGATTTTTTTGATAACTTCTTTTGGTAACATCTATTTCCGGCAGTTTAGGATAATTTACCAGGACTTTCTTTAGTCAACCGCAGGGTTAATTAAAAACTAGGGCACTTCTATTTCATCAAAAATCTTTTTCACAATATCTTCTGAACTTACCTCTTCGGCCTCAGCTTCGTAAGTGACAATTACCCGGTGACGCAGAACATCCATTCCGATGGATTTCACATCCTCCGGCGTAACAAAACCCCGTCCTCTGACAAAGGCATGGGCTTTGGCTGCTAAATTCAAATAGATACTGGCCCGGGGGGAGGCACCGTAGGCCACTAAATCTTTAATTTTCAGATTATACTCTTCCGGATTTCGGGTAGCGTGCACGATATTCACCATATACTCTTTGACTTTATCATCCACATAGATTTCATGTAAAACGGCTCTGGCTTTGATTATATCCTGGGGTGAAATCACCTTTTTTGCCTGGGGAAGCTGGTTTTGGGTATTTCTATCCATTATTTCCAGTTCTTCTTTTTTATTAGGATAAGAGACTTTAAGCTTCAGCATAAAGCGGTCCACCTGAGCTTCCGGCAGAGGATAAGTCCCTTCCTGTTCGATGGGATTTTGGGTAGCCAAAACCAGAAATGGTTCGTCTAATTTGAAAGTATTTTCACCGATGGTGACTTGCCTTTCCTGCATGGCTTCTAAGAGAGCTGACTGCACTTTGGCCGGAGCCCGGTTGATTTCATCGGCTAAAATTAAATTGGAAAAAATCGGGCCCTTTTTGGTGGAAAACCCGCCGTTCTGGGGATTATAAACTAAGGTTCCAACTAAGTCAGCCGGTAATAAATCCGGCGTAAACTGGATTCTTTGAAATTTGGTCTGGATGCAGTCGGAAAGAGTTTTTACCGCCAAAGTTTTGGCCAAACCCGGCACTCCTTCTATTAGTATGTGCCCGTTAGCCAAAAGTCCGATTAAAAGTCTTTCTAATAAATATTTCTGGCCTACGATTACTTTTTCAATTTCAGCTACAAGCTGTCTGATAAACAAAGATTCCTGAGCAACCTTTTCCTGAATAGCTTTTATATCCGGATGCATTATCCCTCCTTAAAACAGTTAATCTTAACCAAGTCCTGTAATTATTATCTTAAATCGTAATTATACATACGAAAGTTAAGCCGATTTCCACCAATTACTTTAATTTCTGCTTCTTCTATTTTAGGCTTTAAAATAGCGAATCCATGCCTCTATTTTGACCACAAAATATAAAAATAGTTTAAAATCTCCTGCTGTCAAGAGCTTGGCGGAGTTATGCCAAATACTGTCCGAATGGATGCTTTTTTGAAATGAAAAAAGTTTATTTATTTTTGATTTTGATTTGACAAATCTTATTTTCTTGCGTATATTAAAGAGCAGTCGAAAGTGGAGCCCGCTTTCCATGGACGATTGCTGTTTTGACACTCCCTAATGATTGGCTGGGTAGACCCCCTATCCGGCCAATCGTATTTTGTGAGCGATTGTTAAATATATTAACTTTTTTTCTGGTAAAAAGATAACAAAAGCCAAATCTTTATTTAAACTCTAAGGGCAGCAACCTAGTCTTGCAATTGTCGAGGGAGTAAAAAGCTGTTTATTCTGTGACTCTATAAACCGAATCCTTTCCTCTGCAATATTCTTTTACTTTAATCCCAATTGAATCCCCGGCTTTGGCTTCTGGCACCGGTTGACGGTCAATCTGCATAGAATCAACTATCTGCTCAAAATCGGTGGTATGTCCCTTAATATGAATCTTATCCCCTACTGTCAAATTTCCGGTCAGCTCAATGGCTACCACCCCAATTTTTCCAAAATAATCTGATACTTTGCCAATCAATTCTTCTGGCATAATTACCTCCCTTTTAAACTAGGTTGGAGACACTACCTCCTTAAATTTTAGCCATTACGATAGCAAAAAGTCCCATCAACATATCCAACTTTAAAATTCTGCTTAAGCGAGCTAAATTTTCTTTGGACCAATCCTTCCACAGAGAAATAATAACATAAATCAGAACCAAATCAACCCCTAAGCTTACCAAAATTAAATATCTTAAGTTAAAAATTTTCAAAAAATAAGGAAGCCCAGATAATAGAATTAACAAACCAAACACAGCCGTCACTAAAATCAAAGTTTTCTTGGCCCCCCACAAAATCGGAACTGTCTTAGCCCGATATTTTTGGTCCCCTTCTTGGTCTTCCAAATCTTTTATGATTTCTCTTCCCCAGTGAAAGAAAAAAGCCAGACCGGCCGGAATCAAGGATAAATACACTTTGGGGAAAACCAGTCCGCCGTAAATAAAGGCCAAACTGACCCATAAACTGACCAAGATATTCCCCAGCATAAAAGTATTCTTGAGTTTAAAACTGTACCACAGCAAAAAGATAGCAGTGGCTAACCCTACTATCAGAATATAGATATTGACCAGGTAAGCTAAAATAATGCCTATCAGGAATAAGGCCAAAGAGAGAATTAAGGCATTTCTAGATGAAACCAATCCGGCCGGCAGAGGTCTGTGGGGTTTGTTGACTTCGTCAATCTCTTTATCCCAAAAATCATTGATTACATAACCCCCGGCAGATAGAAAGATAGCTGAGAAAGCCGCCAGCCAGATAGGCGCATAAAAAATCTCTCCGCTTTCTAAGTAGGCACCCGCCAAAACGGAAAAGAAAGTCAGAACTAAATTGTCCGGACGTACTAAACTTAAATAAGCTTTGAGCTTTAGCATTTTTAAAATCTATTAACCACTCCTATATGGATTTTTCCCTGGGATAGTTTATCCGCTTCTCCCCAGCCAAAATCTATCCCCCACAAGCCTATTTTAGATTCAACCCTCAATCCCAAGCCGTAGCCAATCTTACCACCACCAATTTTTTTTATATTATTATTCTCTTGTGTATAGCGGCTGAAATAGCCATAATCGGTAAAAATAGAGAACCTGGATAATTGGGAAAGCAAAAATCTGTACTCTAAATTTGACCAGAAGACTTCCGAACCGGAAAATTGATCTTCCCGGAAACCTCGTAAATTTGAAATTCCCCCTAATTTGAACTGGTTGAACAAAGGCACGATTTTTTCATCAGATTTGATTTTTCCCCAGTTGGCTGCCACCATCAAGGATTGCTGGTCAAAAGTGGGAATAAAATTTTGGAGCTTAATTAAGCTGGTCATATTATGATTCTGATTTTTAGCCGGGGAATAGCTTGAAGTAGCTTGATTTTTTTGAGTCGCGTAACTTAATTGCACCTGATAATAAATCCCTTTTTGGGGATTATAGTTGAAATCCAGATAATCCAAATCTAAATTGGCTCCCCAGCTGATTTTTTGGCTTATGGGGAAAATGCCTTGACTTTCCTTCTCCGGAATTACTCTTTCCCAGCCCAATTCTAAAGCAGAATTGAGATGCTCATTCCAGCTGTAACCCCATTCTGTCCTGACACTAGTCTGAATATAACTGGTGTCCTGATCTTTCTGCCAAAAAGAGATTTTGGCTGCTAAAGGTAAATTTAAAATATATCTCTGCTGGTATGAAAAACCTAAGTTGGAGGAAAATAAATCTTTTCGCTCCCACTTTATCTGGGCTTCCCTTAATCCGCCCAAAAAATTGTTGAAAATAAAGTTTATTTTACCCACCCAGGCTCCTGAAGATTTTCGATTGGTGGGAGCCGGAGTGTAACCTAATATCCCTTCCAAACTGTTATTTTTTTCTTCTTTTACTTTAAGTCTTAAATTTGCTAATTGGACATCCGGGGTTGATTCCAATTTATAACTGGGAGTCCCATTTAAGATAGCTATCTTATTCAGCCTTTTTAGGGCCTTCTCTACTCTTAAACCGGAAAAAATCTCTCCGGATTTTATCCCTAAGGCTTTTCTTAAAATCGGATCTGAGCTTTCTTTTATATCTTCAAAAATTACTTTTTGAATTTTAACCTGGGGACCCTCAATAATTTTCAAACTAAAACTTACTTTTCCTACTTCGTCCAGGCTCAATTCACTGGGCAGAATCTGGCAATAGGGATATCCGTTTTGGTCATAAAGTTTTAATACCTGTTCAATATCCTGCTCCAGTAGAGACTGGGTAAATGAGTCATTGGCTTTCAATCTAATTTTTTGTTTCAAGTAATCTTCACTGAATAATTTATTCCCCTGGAATCTGAATTCGCCTACTCTGGCTTTTGAATTTTCCCGGATGAGAAAAATAATATTTATTTTTGAACCTGACTCACTGGTCTGATTGCTAACTTCCGCCAAATAATATCCCTTAGAAACATAAAAAGAATGAATTTGTTCATTTGCCCGAGTTAGGGCTTCAGAATCAAATTTATCTTGAGATTTTACCTGCAATAATTTATTCAGCTCTTTTTTAGAAAAAGCCCGATTCCCTCTAAGGTCTATTCTATCAATGGTTTTGGGAATAGTCGGCTCTTGCGCTAAAAGCATACCAAATCCACAAATTAGGTTTAAAATAAGTAAGTACAATTTAAGCTTATTCATACTAAAAGTTTGCTCTTAACTCCATTCTGAACAGATTTTTGCTTTTAAAATATGAATTGCTCTGGCTTCGATAGGTAACTAAATAATTGAAGTTCTGGCTGATCTTATAATTCAAATTAAGATTTAACTCCCAATTCCCACCGGCTTTTCTCCCGCCGGCCAAATACCAGGCATTGGTTATTTTAGGAGAAAATTTGACCTCACTCCATTTGGCATCTATGGTAACTCTTCCCCGGTTTAAAACTGAATGGGCCAATCTCAATTTCAATCCAATCTCTTCTGAAGAAATCTGGTTGATTTTCTCTTTTTCTTTAGCATATAAACTTCCGCCTGAAATTTCAGTAATTACAAAGTTTCTTTTGGTCAGGGTGAAACCAGTCTGCTGGCCTTGGACTTGATAATTTAAATAACCTGAAAGGTCTTGTTCTTTGGAGGACCAGCTTTGTTCCGCTTGCAAGAGAAAGTTATCCCCCAAATTAAAATTTCCAGATAGGGCTTGTTGATTCTCTTGGCGGCTGATTTTGCCGGTTGAATACAGCTGATTTTCGAACAAAGTGTTCCCCCATCTGAATTTGAAAAAGTGTCGGCGGTTTAAAGGTGTGAAATTGATTTCTTGTTGGAAAGAATAATTTTTTATTAAAATGGAGTCGGCTTTTAAATTACTCCAGGGTAAAAACCATTCCGACCAATTAAAGTTTTGCTGAGGGGCATGTTCTTCTAAAGTCAGATAAGTATCGGTATAGAAAACACTCAGAATTGAGCCCCAGAAACTCTTTTGAGATTTATTCAACTTATAGGGGGAAAAGACCCAGTGGACTGACTTGGTGAACAACGTGGCTGATGAGAAATTGTTGAGGTTGGAAGTCGAAATATATTGGCTGTCAACATAATTGTATTGTCCCTTAGAACTATCTAATTTCAGATAATTACTCTGGGCTATTCCGCTTTGATTAATCAGATAGCGCAATTCCAAAAAAGTCACCTGACTGGGGGGAGAAATGTCGACTCGAACTGAAGCCAGATTGGTTCTTTGGGATTTTTGATTGGGAAATTGACTGATTTGGGTTGTAAATTCTAAATTGCTATTTAAGGTTTGTTTCCAGTTCTTGATGGAGACCTGATTCTGCCAAATCTGTAAAGTTGAGTTTCCATAATAAGAATTGCCCGAACTTTTGCGCTGAAAAAATTCTGTAGCTAAAGAGGTTCCTTTAAAATTATCACCCGAAACTCTAAAGTTAAACTTTTTTACCGTCTGATTGGCAGAAATGTTTAGAGTTGCGGCTTGATTTTCTTCTTTTTCAAAACTGGCATTCACTCCTACTCTTTTTATGAGCTGCTGTAGACTTATCTGATTTCTGGTTTGGTTTCTTTTATTATTTAGCTTGAGAGATGAGGTCGAATCAAAAACATTTTCGTTAATCTTAACTTTTTGCTGATTTAAACCAATTTTTCCTGAAAAGAAAAAAGGGAGTGTAATTCCATAATTTTCTCTTGTAGCGGAGAAAACTCCACCGGACTTGATGGACCCGAAATCAAAATTAAGAGAAAATTTATCTTTAGGGGAAATTTGGTTGCTTATTTCAAAGCTTCTTTCATTTCCAGACTTAAGATTTAAAGGTAAATTCCAATTATGCTGCCTTGCCACCGGCGAAATCCTGCCCAGTGGGGCAAAATTATCCGAGATTATTCTCAAGCTGGCTTGGGATTTTAAGTGTGACCAATTTGAATTTAAAAAATTGAAATCTTTCTGCTGAAAATTAAAACCTGTGACCAAGGCCTCGCCGGCATTATCATTTTCATCCAAATTAGAAAGAGTATTCAGGTCTTTCAAACTTCTGGCATATTCTGCCTGAATGAGAAAATTTTCACTGGGGGCATAGTTCAAATCCGTGGCCAGCAAGCTCTGGTTTTGGGGTAAGGGTAAATATATTACAGGTAAATAATCCCCATTCTGTGGATAGACGTAAATAAATCCTCCGCTACTGTTATTTTGATAGCTCCCCTGCTTATAACCGACGTAGGAAAAACTGACATTATAGACACCCAAATTTGGTCCGGTATATTGATAAAACTCCTTCCCCAAACTATCTGTGGCTTTGTTATAACTTCCTTGATTTTCACCCACATACTGAACACCGGAGCGATAGGCCTGGTTTGAATTATCACCGGCCTGTTTTAAAATTAGCTTATCCTCGGCAGTCAAACTGAAACTGCTGGGACTGTTGCGGTCCTCTTCTTCGTTCACCACCGTGGCACCCAAAACAAATTTTCCTTCATTGAATTTTACCTTAGCTCTGCCGGTGAAAAAATCGGTAGCGTAATTTTCGTTGGAATATTCAAAATCTACTAAAATTTGGGATTGATTGGTGATAATCTGCTTGGGGGTGAAAACGAGGAATCCTCGCTCATAATCTATGCTGTAATCGTAATCTGAGCCCCTGTTTAGCAATTTTCCGTCCAGCCAGATCTTTTCACTGGCCGGAATTATGTTCACAATAGCTTTCCCGTCACCTGTTTTTAATAAATAAGGTCCCTGTTTTCCATCTTCTCCATAAAATTGGAAAGAGGAATTTCTCCCTTTAGAATCAGCCACGGCCACATCCACTCCCAAATTTCCTTTATTATAAGAGCTTTGCACCCCCTTTAATCTTTTGCTGTAGGAAAACAGCTGAGAGCCTGAAAGTTGATTGGTCTCAGCCGACCCCCCTCCCTGTTGTATATCACCCAAGGCAGCGTCGAAGACAGAAGAAGAAAGTGCCAGGGAAAGTTTATCCAATTCATCAAACCTTTTGGTATTGCCATCGGAGGAAACCGGTAAATTTTGGTCTGAAAGCAAAGCCTGGATTTCCACATCCGAGGTGACTTGCCCGGCCAAAGTCAGATTTAGGCTTTGCTGTAAGGAAAAATTTTGAGTAGAATTCATCTGCACAGCTACGGTTTTATTTCCCTGCAGGCGCAAGTTTAAATTCGGTTCTGGTATTTTCAAGTTGCTAAAGCTAGGCTTATTTTCCACAACTTGTGGGGAGGAAGAACTACTCCCGGAGTTGAAAATAAGCTCACGCTGAAAATATCTTTTTTTTAAAGCAATAAGTTCGCTGGCATAGACGACTTGTAAGGTTTCTTCTAAACCAAGTGGTTTGGAAAAACTGACTTCTCCTCTCTGATAATCAATCCAGTAATCTTTATTTTTGATTAAGAGCAAGCTGTCGCAGGACAGCCTTTCTGAATTTTCTATCAGATTTTTTTCACCCACAAAATAGGGACCTCTGGCCCCCTGACCAATGATTTGGAATTTTTTTTTGACCTCTAAATCACCGGCTTGAGTAAAACCAATGCTTAGAGTTATGAAAAAAAGGGCTATTGGCTCTATTCTAGGAGAAAACATTAGCGAGTTAGTTGGAAAACTTGAATTCTATTATTATCCTGCTCTAAGACCAAAACCTGCCTGTCTTGAAAAACTTTAATATCTACCGGTTTTGACAATTGTCCCAAGCCCTTTCCTTCTCTGCCAAATTCAAATACCAAATCCCCCTCAGAATTAAAAATCAAAATCTGATTTTTCTTGGCATCTGCTACTAAAATCTCCCCGGCACTATTAACCGTCAAGCCCTGGGGCTGTTGCAGAACTTCGGAGCCAAATTCTTTTAAGAAATTCCCGAAAGCATCAAAAACTACTACCCTTCTTTTGCCGGAGTCAGCCAAGTATATTTTTCCGCTTTGGTCTAAACCGACTCCGCCCGGATTCAAAACCGCCCCTAAACCGGAGCTAAACCCGCCAAAAATAGATTCATACTCCAAGAAGCTATTCAGCTTGACCAGCCAGTCATTTTCAGTATCCGATAAAAAAATCTCCCCGGCTGAATTCACCGCTATACCATATAGCATTCCCAATCCCCTGAAATCGGAGGACGGCTCCGGCTGAATAAGAGAGATGAAATTTAAATTTTTATCGTAGCGGGAGACTCTTTTATTCTGACTGTCTACCACATACAGGTTCAGGCCGTAATCTAAGGTTAAACTAGTAGGTTGATTGAACTGACCCTCTCCCCAGCCGAATCCTCCTGCCTCTTTTAGAAAATTCCCGTTCGAATCACACTTGACCACCCGGTTATTGCCGGTATCAGCGATGTAGATATTCCCCTGGTTATCTAAAGCCAAACCTTGGGGTCTGTTTAACGGTTGTGAGCCTATATTATCAGAGCAGATAATAGCTTGAGGGATTAATCCTTTTAGAGGGACAGACGGCCTTGCGGGTTTGAGCAAGGTTTGGGTACCGGAACAGGCCCACAGGACCGAGACCAAAAAGACTAATAAGAAATAAACCGGGTTTATTTTCTCGGCCTTAGTCATCCTTAACTAAAAAACTTAAAAGTTTTTCCGAAAGGTAAGCTGCCATTTAATGCCGGATTTGGCTAAATTTAGTTTGGGCTGAATCTCCCAGCCGGCCTGCTCCAAGGCCTTCTTCTGGTTATACTTTTTGGCAGTTTTAGCCGCGTCCAAACCGCTTACGATACGGGATAAAATGGCTGCTCCCACAGAATATAAAGCTCGGCGGTAATAGGTCTTGCTTTGATTTCTTAAGTCCCGATATTGGAAACGGGCACCACTGTTTTCCCATTCCCAGTTCCAGAAGTCATCTTCCGGATAAACCGGCTGGCTGGGCCCGTTAAAAAGACGAGTAAACTGGTTGTATTCATCCCGGGAGTCATAGAAGCTAAGGTTAGAATAGAAATCTTCTGATTTTCCATCCGGATTCACGCCCGCATGGGCGGCGGCAAAGTTTTTATAATCCTCTTCTTTCCAATCTCCCAAGGTTCTGAAAAGCCAAAACGAGCCCCACCAGACTACCTCGGCCCCCAAAAATACTTTGGCTTTAGTTTTATCACCGGAGTATAGTTGTCCCGTACCGGGAAGAGCCAAAGATAATAAAAAAGCTGTGGTGGGAGATTTCTTCTTCCAGCCGGTGGCAAATTCATCTTCTTCTTGCAGAAGATTACGGAAAAGTAAGCTTTGAGAATTTTCCTCTTTAATAATACCAGAAAGGGAAATCTCTTCATCCTGTTTTAATAAACCGGCTTGAGAAAAACCTTCCGCCTTCACAAAAGACGTAATTCCGGCGCCGAGAACTAATAAAACTGCTAATTTGAGGTTACGGTAATTCATCGCTAAAATTTTATGGTTACTGTGGCTTTAGGTGTAAGGTTTCCCTCCTCGTCCAGTCCCAAACGCATTTTCAAAGAGGCCTGGGCGAATTTTTCCCCTTTACGGTTGTAACTACGGGTGCTGATAGCGGCTTCGAAAGCTGATAAGACATGGTTAGCCAGAGATACCATGGCAAAAGTTGTGGCTTTTCCGTAAAGGTCATTGGCTTTCTTTCTTTGATCTAAATAATCTTGTCTGAAAGGTGAAGGTGACTTCGTGGAATCGTAGAAATCTACATCATAATCGCTCCATCCGTACCTAAATTGGTCATATTTTCCTGCATTTTCATAATACTGTTGGTTTTTAGAAAATTGCAGGTGATGAGAAAAGCCCAGGTATTCCTCCATGGCCATAACCGAATCCTGCTTGGTGTGGATGCTGGTATCTAACCCATTACAGCCCCCATCTTTGGCGCATGAGTCGCTGAAGAGTAGCGTCAGCGAATCGATATATTTTTCAGAGTCCCAATATAGGTCTGCAAAGAATTTATAGGCCTTTTCTTTATCTTCCCCCTTGTTGTGATAAGAAAAATAACCAATCCAAAAGGCCGCTTCTAATCCCAGATAGACAACTGGCTTAATTTTGGAACCTAAATAATACTGACCGGCACCGGGAAGGACCAGAGAGTACAAAAACGCTTTTTTGGCTGATTTGGTTTTGAATTGATAAATATCTTTGGTCTCACCTGGGGCTTTGGGGAGTGATTCGGCCTGGGCCTCAAAAAAGTTACTCAAATCCATTTGTTTGGAATAATCCCGATAATCTAATTTACTGAAATACTGGTTGACCAGGTTCGACTGGGTTTCAGCTATGACATTTTGACCACCCCAGACAGTCAGCGTAAATAATCCTAGAACCAACAAACCAACTTTGCTAAACATGCAACCTCCTCTAATAGTTTCTTATTTTACTATGGCAATTTTGGTAAAGCCTACTTGTCTTATATTCGAATTAAATGCTTCCAGCCGGCATATATAAACACCGCTGGCGATATCGGAGCAATCCCAGACAAACTCATTATCCGTGTTGGCCAGACCGGCTTGTGAGCCATGATGGACTAAGCTACCGGATAAATCATAAAAATTCAAATTCACGGTAGCCGGCTGGGTTAAATAATATCTGATAGTTGTCTGTTTTTCGGCCGGATTGGGATAGTTGTAAAACTGTCCGGGAGGAATCAGTTGTAAGGCCACCGGAGGAGTAGGCGGAACAGTTAAAGGAATCATCCTGGTATGTTGTGGATTTAAACCCTCCATGGGCCAGGGGTTGGCAGTGTCGGAAAAATTGCCTGCCACCTGCCACATATAAACAAATCCATCTTCTGATATGGCTGCGATTTGTTTGCTGGAGTCTATTGGTCCTGAAATTGGCTCTAAATTCAATATGGCACAGGATAGTTTCACTTCAGAGCCGACTGAGACCGGAAATCCGGCCACTTTTTCACCGTTGGAATGAAAAGCCAAAATCTCCTTTTGGGGAGAACCCACTATTACATCTGCTATTTTATCTCCGTTTAAGTCCCCTAAAACTGCAGTAGACAGAATTTCACCCACCGGATTGGCGATATCAACTGCAATAGGAAAGTTGCTGACCAAAGTTCCGTTATAGTTCAAAGCCCAAATTTTATTATCACCGCTGAAAATAATTTCTTTAAAATTATCATTGTCAATATTCCCTACCACCGGAGCTGACGAGATAACTTCAGACAATTGCGCCGGGAAGCCGGTCAATAATTGTCCAAACTGATTCCAGGCGTAAACATTTCCTTCTTCAGTGGCCAAAATCACATCTAAGAAAGTAGTGTCCTGATTTAAAAAAGCGGTATCTTGGTCTAAATCTACCACCACCGGCGGATAAACTTGACTTGAGATAAAGTTTTTGGTGCTCCATCTGGCATCGGTACTTCTTAAGCTCCACAAACTATCTTGTTGAATCAGGACATAATAGATGCCGTTGGAATCCGAAGTAGCCAGACCTCTAATCTTTCCACTAATAACTGGAGATATAATCTGCCTAATAATAACACTGTCATTACTAACATCCACCACACCGGCAACCCCACTTTCATACCCTACGTAAAACCCTATTTCACCCGGAATTATGTCAAATTCAGCGATTGCTCCCGGTAAAGAAATTTTACTGCCAAAAGGAATCTTAACGGGAGAACCGGTTTTCACATCGGCTCTCCCATCCAAATCTCTATCGCTAAAATCATAGACATACACATTTCCGTCTTCCGCCCCTATACACAACTCCAGGGTATCGTCGGAATTTAAATCCCCGATGGAGGGGGGTCCTACAAAAGGGGTATCTATTTGAGCGAAAACTGCCAGAGGATAAAAAATACTGTCTCCGTTGAGCTGAATGACCGTATCCTGGTCATTATTGGAGATGAACTTGCTGCTGTCTCCTCTCCAAGCCAAAATATATTTACCATCTGCCATAAAAATTTCTGGTATATTATCCTTTACTGTATCCACATCTGCAAAAACCAAAGCGCTCTTTTTGTCGGAAAATTTATATCTTTGGGGCCAGCCGGGCTGAACAAAGTCATTGGCAATATCTAAGGTCATCACCGTATCGGAACGACTAATCTTGGTAATATAAACGTGGCTGTTGGCTTTGGTATTACTTCTGGAGGAAGGGAAGCTGGTGGGTGTTAAATTTGAATTGTTGCCAAAATAAAACATATCTTCTTGCGAACCGTAACCGGTGTAGTAATCTCCCCCAAAGTCAATGATTCCATCGGCTTCTACTAAGCTTAGGAATCTGCGGTTTTTATCCCATTGCAAAGTGTTGGACAAGAAATTATTTACACCGTCATTATCGTAATCCAGATAAGCCACCCCTTCATCCACATGCCAGATTAATATCCCCGAGCCGGGTGAGAGGGCATCATATTCACGGGTGAAAATGGCTGAATCGGGAGTCGCTTTGCCCGGTCCCAAAATTACTCCGGTGGTGGGGTCGGCTTTCAAATCCGTCCGGCCATCCTTATCCAGGTCCAGTTGACGGTTTTCTAACAGAAAATATTCCTGTGAATTTATGGGAACTTTTACAGTTTGAATTCCAGTTCTCAACATTTCAGTAGCGATTAGCTTGATATTTTTTTGATTTACAATCTCCACTGGCTGAGTAAATCCCAGAAAAGCTTTGCACCAGGCATCGGCAAATATCGGCAAAGTGCCGTGAACCGGAGAAACAAATCCTAAATCGACAGCCACATCCGCTCCGTTGTTATCCATTAAAGAAAAATCCCCCACCTGAGTGGTAAAGGTTTTGGTACTATATAAATCCGGCAACCCTAACTGGTGACCGAATTCATGAGCTAAAACTGAATTTAGAGCCCGGACGATTCCGTCCTGTGAGACTGTTTCCGGCAGAAACAATCCTTCTTTTATGGCAAAATTCCCGCTATCCACTGCCACAGCCGTACCCAGCACAATAAAAGCTGAAAACAAGTCATTGGGAGTGGGGGTGAGAGACACAGGAAAATCGGATTGTCTGTCAGAACCGGCGTGAAAAATTATAAAAGCGTCGTATTGGGAGAAATCTATGGAAGGGGTAAGCGTATCTGCTTTTGACCAAGATTCTCTAAAGAATAGTGTCAAACCTATCTCCGGAGGTCTCGTGGAATCAAAATAACCATAATAAGCTATGGGGTGATTCAGTTTATAACTGGAGTCAGCATCCAGAGGGTAAACATCAAATTGTAGAGTCAACTTGCCGTTGGAAACCGTCTCCCAAAAGATTCTCAAGGCCTCCAGATGCATGTAAAAATAACCCACATCATGCGGGGAAGGGTCAATCTGATGCCCTTCTTCCAGCACAAACTGGTCATACGGCCTCAAATCCATCAGCCCTCTACCGGTGGTGGTGGGGTCATCTGGGTTTTCGTATTCGAATTCCACCTTGATGGCTAAAATTCTAATGGTTTTAACCTGGGCTGGTTCGGCACTTATCTCTGGTAAGCCAAAGGGGGTTTTTCTTTTCAATTCCAAAAGATTTTTTTCGGAGACAAAACTTTTGAAAATTCCTTTTTCTTGGGAGTAAATTTTTTCTTTGCTAGCCGGGGTCACTTTCTTAATCGGGTAAATTTTATCTGCTCCCTGGATTTGAGTGCCAGATGAAAAACAGGCCAGGCTGAGCCAGCTTAGAACTAAAATGGTTTTCTTCAAATTAAAATCCTAAAATTTCTTTGATTTGACAATTTAAAATTTGGCGGTTATGGAAAATCTCATCTGGTTAGACAAGGCCAGTCCTGGCCGATATGGAATATAGGCAAAATCGAAATGATAGTTGGTATATTGAAGACTGGCTCCGAAAGTGGGGGTTTTGACATCCCCGGTCTGATCATAAATATAGCCAGCTCTGAAACCCACATAACTTCCGTACCAATATTCTAAGCCCATATTCTCTATGGCCTCATTAAATTCAGTGGAAATGTCATTTTTTACACCTACCAGCTCCTTATTGACTTCAAAGGTAGCAGTCAAACGATTATAAGGAGTATCAAAAAGTTTGTAAGCTACCCCCAGAGCCAAATTTCTGGGCAAAGGATCTGATTGGTCAGCGTCAATGTAAGTAATATCTGGTCCCACGTTGGTTAAGGCACCGGCTATGGTCAATTTATTTTTATAAGTTCTGTAAATGAAACCGGCATCTACTGCAAAAGAGTTCCCTCGGCCGGATCCTTGCTCTCTTCCGGCTCCGACCGCCGACAGGTTACTGATAATGAGCTTGGCGTTCATTCCTAAAGCCAAATTGGGAGAAAATAAGGTTCCATAAGATAAAGTTAAGGCAAAATCGTAGCTGTCGAATACACCTAATTCATTGTTAAATTCGTCGGTTCGGATACTCTGGCCCAAAGACAAATAGGTAATGTTACCTCCGACGGTACCCCATCCTTCTAACGGATGAACATAAGAAGCATAAACATAATATAAGTCCGAAGCCAGTTCAGGCAACCACTTAGCCAGCATAAAAGTTGCCTCGTTCTTAGCATGGGCATAAACGACAATTTTTTTCTCTGAGCCGAACCACATTTCACCGTCTTTATAAATCATAGAGTTGGTTTTGGCTTTGTCTAATCCGGCATGATAATAACGATTCCAAATTCCACCGGAGTATTTCAAAGTTCCAAACTCTGTTCCCACATAGCAATCTTCCCCGTTGGGAGCCAGTAAGGATAAAATTCTACTGCCGGCCACGTTGCGGTAGATGTAGATAACCGAACCTTTTGCCAAACTATCAGATTCTAACTTGTTGTAAGTTTTAATCCGTTCGGATAAGCTTTTAATTTTTTCTATGTCTTGGGAAGCTAAAAATTTCGCGGAAACCTGGTCTACGGTCTGATCTTCCGGCACCACATATTTGAGATATCCAAAGCTAATCCATCTTTCTCCATTAAATCTTTTAACCCCCATTTCGGTTCCCACCCAAAGGTTTCCTTTCTTATCAATTGCGATGGCGGTTATCTCTCCCTCCATGGCTAAGGCATATGGTATTTTTAAGACCTGAGCCGGCTTTATATTATCCTCCGTAAGCTTATTGACTTCCTTTATGGTTTGCATCGTCTGAACCACTTTTTTATCACTTTCATTGCCTAAAAATTTTTTGGCGATTTTTTCTAAATTCTCCCCCACTTTTACCGTGTACTTGGCGTTGCTTTCCCAAAAGGTGCCGTCATAATGAAATATATTATGCCTGCTGGCTAGCCAGATGTCCCGCTCATTCTTTATAACCAGGGCCTGAATTGGCTCGTCTTCTTTTTCATGAGCGTAATCTAAGGTGGTAAAGCTCTTGCCATCGTATCTAACTAAACCTAAATCCGTGGCTATCCAAACCCGGTTTTCTCCAGGTATAGAGCCCAGAGCCGATATATTTTCACTTAAAAGCCCTTCAGCTGTCCCTATCCTTCTCCATCTGTTTTTATCATAGGCGTATAATCCGTTTTTGGTCCCCACATAGAGTGAGTTATCTTCATCTGAAACCAGACCGGTTAAGCTGTCCTGAAATAAGACACGGTAGGGGATATTGACCTCCGATACGCCTCCCTTAATCATGGATTTTTCCAATGCAAAAAGTATTTTATCGCTTTCAAGTTTGGTCAGCTGGCTGTCGGAGAGAGCTTGTCTGGTTACCTGTAAGAAATCCCCAAAATTATTTTTGATTAAAGCGGATTTCTCCCAGGTTACTACAACATCGCTGAGAAGAGATTTTAGCTCCAGGCGATGTGAATAATCATCCAAAATTAGGGCATTGATTCCGGCGGTCAATGACTGTAGCTCTTCTTTGGAGATTCCACTGTTAAAAGTGGCCACTTGCTCTTGTAACTGAGTTAGTTTTTCCTGGTCTTGAACCCCGGTAATCTGTTTCAATAAATCAGCTATACCCTGCCCGCTTAAGTTGTAATTGTCCCAGTTTTTCCAGCTGATTCCATTCCATTTATATAAATCGGTGTCGGTTATCCCCCACACATCAAATCTGCGGTAGTTGTTATCCGGGATGTCATTTCGGGTCAGGGCTAAAGCCTTCAGGGCTGCATTTCGAAAGATATAAACTACCGAACCTTGGGAAAGATTGTCTGATTTCAGTTTATTATAAGATCTGATTCTCTCAGACAAGATTTTAATTTTCTCCGGATCAGTGGAGGATGCAAATAACTTGGAGACTTGAACCACGGTTTGATCTTCGGGAAGGACATATTTGACAGTTTCTTCCAAAGGATATTCTAACCAGGTGCTGGTAAGTGGGTATAGTCCTAAACCAGCCGGATTCCAGTGAGTAGCCGTGGCATCATCGGCAATGGCCACAAAGGATTCTCCCATTCCGGCGGCTCTGGCACCGGCTGCTATTCTTAAGAAGAGCACGGCCGATTGGCTGGTGCTGGCTTTTAGTTCGTTAAGATTGACGAAAAATAGACTCATGATGGTTAAACCAACCATCAGCAATACAGATTTCTTTTGTATCATTTAAACCTCCTAAGAACGTTCGAAATTAGTGGGGGAGTATGATTATCAGGTTTTCTCTGCCCCCTAAAATAAGTTAAATTTTTCAGATTCGCAAACCAGTTAATATTCATCTTCTTACCACCGCTTTCCCCAAGGCCTCTGATTTTTTATTTCCTAAAGCTTTGCTTCTGGCCACGGCTTTATAAATGTAAACCCCGCTGGCTACCTGGTCTCCATCCTGGTCTTTGCCGTCCCAGACCGTGCTGTAGTTGTAATCTGTTAGTCCCGAGGCACTCTTTAGGGTACGAATCAGTTTTCCGGACAAAGTGTAAATTTTTATTTCTACCTCAGCTTCTTCTGTCAGTTTGTAGGTGAAGTTCGTTTGAGCGGAAAAGGGATTTGGATAATTTAAAAGC
>Ga0154874_159_pt1 | contig 20088 bp, 17 predicted proteins | sample Rifle2008BG19ft_FD_105846 | JGI IMG/M metagenome (GOLD analysis project Ga0154874, IMG submission 105846) | candidate division Zixibacteria bacterium RBG_19FT_COMBO_42_43
AAAGGAAATTTCCCCTGTCTTTGAAAAACGTTCCCTTTGCTGTAATAAGCCCGATAATAATCCGGAGCGATTTCTAAAGCCTGGTCGAACATCTTTAGGGCTTCTCCATAATTGCCCATATCAAAATAGGTCAAACCTAAAAGCAAGTGGGATTCTTTGTCCAAAGGTTTAATTTCAATAGATTTTTTGGCATATTTAACCGTTTCTTCAAAGTTTCCCATTTCTTCGTTGAGCCAACCCAAAGAACGATAAGCTTCAAAATAATCCGGTTTCAACTCAATCGCTTTTTTAAACTCAGTGATGGCTTGCTCTGGTTTCTTCTTGTGCATATAGACCCGGCCCAAAGCCCGATGGGCTTCAGCTAAATTTTGGTCTAGATTTAAAGCTCTTTTACACGCCCGTTCCGCTTCATCTAACCAAGCCGTGCTTCTATCATAATAAGCCATATATTTATTCACATAAGAATCAGCCAAACCAGCATAAGCCAAAGGGTAGTTGGTATCCACTTCCAAAGCCTTTTCATACATCCGCATGGCAAAATCAATGTTGGTTTTTCCCTCTTTGTAATTATATTCTTGTCCCTTCAAGTAAAAATCATAAGCCAAAGGATTAACTGTTGCTTTCTTGACAATTTCTTGGATTTGAGTTTTAGTTATCTTTAGTTTTAGAGCCTCAACTATCCTTTTAGAAACAGTTTCCTGAATTTCAAAAATATCCTTTAGCTCTCCATCAAATTTTTCGGCCCAGAGATGAAAGCCATCAGCCACATTAGTCAGTTGTGCCGTAATTCTAATTTTTTCGCCATGCTTTCTAACCGAACCTTCTAAGATGTAATCTACTTTTAACTCTTTCCCAATCTGTTTTAAATCCTTTTTGCTATCCTGATAATTGGCCACCATGGAACGGGGAGTGACTCTCAATTCCCCCATTTGAGATAGATCAGTAATAATATCTTCAGTCATTCCGTTGGAGAAATATTCATTTTCTTTATTGGGGGATAAATCTCCAAAGGGCAAGACAGCGATAGATTTGACATGAGGTTCTGCTTCTGTTTTTTTGACTTTAATTTTTCCACCAGTAGTCAGAGTTTTCAAGTCCTCTAAAAGTAAAATTAGATTCTGGTATCTATCCTCTTTCTTTTTGGCTAAAGCTTGGGAGATTATATTTTCTAATTCTTCAGGAACTTCTTCTCTTAAACTGCGAGGTGAAAGCGGCTCTTCATTTACAATAGCATACATAATAGCCATAGGGTGCATACCTTTAAAAGGCAGGTCACCGGTTAGCATCTCATAAAAAATTATCCCCAAAGAAAAGATATCTGTTCTCTGATCCACTTCTTCACCATTGGCTTGTTCCGGTGACATATAGGCAGCGGTTCCCAAAACAGAGCCAGCCAAAGTCAGGCCAGCCGCCCCTTTTAATTTGGCTAAACCGAAATCAGTGATTTTGACTAAACCGTCTGGGTTGACCAAAATATTTTCAGACTTGATATCTCGGTGAATTATCCCTTTTTGATGGGCTTTAGACAAACCTTCGGCAGTCTGAATAGCGATCTCAAAAAACTGCTCTAGAGTCAAAGGTCCCTCTTTGAGCATATCTTTTAAGTTTTTTCCTTCGATAAATTCCATTGATATAAAAGAATCTCCATCCACTTCATCAATTTCATAAATGGTGACAATGTTAGGGTGATTCAAAGCCGAAGCGGCTTGGGCTTCTTGAATGAACCTAGTTTTTTCCTCTGTACCTCTGGTCAAACTAGTGGGTAAGAATTTTAGAGCTACGGTGCGGTACAATTTGGTATCCTCGGCCTTGTAGATAACACCCATGCCACCTTGGCCAATTTGTTCTAAAATTTTGTAATGTGAAATTTCTCTTCCAATCATAGAGTCATTTTGGGATAAAAATTAGAACTGAATTTCTCACTTTAACTTTTCGTCTTGGGAGATAAAAAATTTAAACCAATTATACCTACGATAACTAAAAAAGAGCCTAAAAGCAACTGTCCGGTTATCTTTTCCTGTTTGACAATGGCACCTAAAATTAAAGCCAAAATAGGGGTCACAAAAGCTATCAAAGAGAGCTTAGTGACCTCGATTCTTTTAACCAGCCGGAAATAAGTGACAAAAGTTATAACCGAACCGAAAAAGGCCAGGTAGAGCAAAGCCCCCATGGATTTATAAGTAATTTTAAAGCTCGAGAGTTTTTCAAAAGAAAAACCGATTATAGCTAAAAAAATCATACCCACCAGCATTTGAAAACAAGCTATGACTATGGGGTCAATATCATGTAAATCCCTTTTGGTAAAAACGCTGGATATACTGGCACAGATAGCTGCAGCAATCAGGGCTAACATTACTAAGATGCTCTGGGTAGAATTGGAAAAATGAATCTGGTCCCAAAAAATAATTACCACCCCCAAAAACCCCATACCCAGACAAAAAATTTTAATCGGGCTTAACTTTTCATCCTTTAGCATATAATGAGCTGAAATAGCCACAAAGAAAGGCAGGGTGGCAAATAAAACAGCTGCCAAGCCGGAAGCGATATACTGTATTCCCCAGTAATTCAGACCATAGTTTAAACCGTAAAGTAAAAACCCCGGAATGATAATCTTGGACCAATTGTTTTTGGGAATAGGCAGTTTCTTTACCCGTATCAACAGGTATAGAAAGCTTGACGAAATTAAAAACCGGGCGGCGCTGGATAAAAAAGGAGGAGAGTCCTCAAGTCCGATTTTAATTCCCAGCCAGGTGGAGCCCCAGATCAGACATAACATCGAAATCAAAAGAAAATCCAGCATTACTCTTTAACCTTAATCACCACTAAAGTTAAATCATCAAACTGGGGCTGCAATCCCTGAAAAGCCAGAACTTCCTGGGTTATCTTTTTAATAATCTGGTCGGCAGACGAGAGTCTGTTTTCCTCCACCACTTTAATCAATCTCTCTTCCTCAAATTGAGCTTGAGTTTCGTTCATGGCTTCGGTTATGCCATCCGTGAAAAGCAAAAGCAAATCCCCGGAGTTGAGTTTGACTTTTTTCTGCTCAAAGGGAACATTTTCCAAAAGTCCCAGAATCAAGCCGCCATCTGTCAATCTGGTAATCTCCCCTCTTTTATTAAAAATAAAAGGAGGGTTATGGCCGGCATTGACATAGTTAAAAGATTTTTCTTGGCAATTTAAAGCTCCCCAAAAAAAAGTGACAAACTGTCCTTTTTCCACAGACCTACACACTAAGTTATTACAATTGGAAACCATTTCAGAGGGAGAATTTTTTGCCAAACTCTGATTTCTCAAAGTGGCCTGGAAATTAGCCATGAGCAAAGCGGCCGGCATCCCTTTGCCGGAAACATCCGCAATAGCCACTCCCAGATTTTTATCCGGCAATTCAATAAAGTCAAAATAATCTCCACCCACCTGTTTAGTTGGCAGAGTATATCCCTGTATATCAAATCCATCGACTTGGGGTGGTTCTTTGGGTAAAAGGCGAATTTGTATCTCTTTGGCTACCAAAAGCTCTCTTTCCATTTCTTGAAATTTTTTCTCTATTTCAGCTTGACGAGCGTTTTCAATCACTTGAGCAGAAGAGACCGCAATAATAGAAAGCAATCTTTGGTCTTGGTCCGAAGAAAATTCACCATCTTTGTTGAACAAGCATAAAACACCAGTAAATTTATTTTTAAGCTTTAAAGGGACCATCAAGAGAGAGTGAAAATCTCCTGGATCTAAACTTTGAAAACGCTTGTCATTTTTAAGATCATTGATAATCAAGGGTTTTTGGTTTTTAATCATCCACCCCATCAAAGTGGTCCCCAAATGAATCGGAATCATCTCAGTTTTATGCTCGATTTTCCGGATATAAGTTTTAAAAGGGGAATTCTGGTCTTCAGATAAAAGCAAAATACAACCCTGCTCGGCTTTAATCTTTTTGGTACACTTACTGACAATCAGCTCGCTGATTTTATCCACCTCGGTCTGGGAGCCGATAGCAAAGGCGATTTCATTTAAAATAGAAAGCTCCTCCACAGCTTGGCGCAGCTGCAGGTTTTCAGCTTCTAAGCGGTTTTTGGCGGTTTCTTCGGGCATAGTTTTTATGAAAAAATCAATATAAATTAAAATAGCTGCACTGTCAATTTATGTCAATGCTCGCCCGAAAAATTTGACAAAGATTAAAAAAATTTTATTTTGAAAGCTGTTGGGTAACTGTGGGTTAGTAAAAAAATATAGCACATATGAGTTTAAAGTTGACCACAGGCCAATAAACAAAAAGAACACAATTCCGTAAAATCAATAGATCAAATTTTTTGTAAAATTGGTTGCTTTTTTTAAAAAAATGTTTATAATTACTAACTTGGTAAAACAAATATTGAATTAACATTAAAAAATTGATTTTATTATTGCGATAACTTATTTAGAAAGTAAAGATTATCAAGTAAAGGACAAATTGAAAAGAGGAGTTTAAAATGCCAGTCAACACCAAAATAGCCAGCAAAGCCAAGGAAAAGCTCTCGGCTCCTTTTTCAGCCGAAGAGGGGAAGAAGTTATACTACTATTTATTAAAGACCAGGACGGTAGATGAAGCCAACCGAAAATTCTTCCGCCAGGGAAAGCTTTTAGGAACGTATTTCTCAGCCGTTGGCCAGGAAGCCACCACCGTGGTTCCTACTTTCTTATCCAGACCCACAGATGCCATCGGTCCTTCCCACCGTGAAATCGGCTGCAGCATAACCCGCGGCATACCTTTGAAAAATATGCTGGCCCATCTGATGGCTAAGAGAACCGGTATGGATAAAGGGAAATGTCATCCCTGTCACTACGGAGGTTCAGAATACAGAATCATCACTCCCGCCTCAACCATGGCTGCCCAGACCGTTGTGGTTACCGGCTGTGCCTTGGCCTTCAAAATAAGAGGGGAAGATAATATCGGCCTGGGTTTCTTTGGTGAAGGAGCCACCGCCCAAGCCGGCTGGCATGAAGCTATGAATTTCGCCGGAGTCCAAAAATTACCCATAGTTTATATCTGTCAGAATAATCTCTGGGCCGAATCAGTGCCGGCTCGCTTACAGGCCGCTATTACTGATTATTCCGACCGGGCCAAAGCTTACGGCTTCCCCGGAATCACCATAGATGGAAATGACGTGGTTCAGGTTTATGTGACTGTCAAAGAAGCCATTGCCAGAGCCAGATGTGGTGAGGGTCCCACCATGGTGGAGTGTAAAACCTACCGCTGGTATGGGCACTCTGAAATCGACCCGGCCGACTACCGACCCAAAGATGAGTTAGAAGGATGGAAGAAAAAAGACCCCATTCCCAGATTTGAAAAGTATCTGATGGACCAAGTAATGTTGACCCCGGCAGATAAAACCAAGATGGTAGCAGATATAGAAAAAGAACTGGAAGAGGCCTTTGAGTTTGCTGACAAATCCCCGCTACCGGCACCGGAAGAGGCCTTAGAGGATGTTTATGCTCCGGGAACTTTTGAGGATTGGGTGAAAGGATGGTTGAAATGAGAACGGTTACCTTCATTGAAGCTATCACTGAAGCCATGAAAGAGGAGATGGAAAGAGATGAGAGGGTTTATGTGATTGGTGAGGATATCGGTATCTACGGTGGTGTATTTAAAGCCACCAGAGGTTTGCAAAGCCTGTTCGGTCCCATGCGGGTCATCGACAGTCCTTTGTCTGAAAATCTAATCGTAGGGTCTTCGGTTGGTGCGGCTGCCATGGGTTTAAGACCGGTCCCGGAAATTCAGTTCTCGGATTTTATCACTCCCGGTATGGACCAGATTATCCAGCAAGCCGCCAAATTGAGATACCGTTCCGGGGGAAGTTTTTCAGTTCCCCTGGTTATAAGAGTTTGCTGCGGTGGAGAAGTGGGTGGAGGTTTATACCATTCTCAAATAAACGAAGCCTGGTTTGTGCACTGCCCCGGATTAGTGGTAATCGCCCCGGCTTTTCCTTATGATGCCAAAGGACTATTAAAAGCCGCTATCCGAGATGAGAATCCCTGCATTTACTTTGAGCATAAGAAACTTTACCGCAGTATCAAACAGGAGATTCCGGATACCGATTTCACCGTTCCTTTAGGAAAAGCAGAAATCAAAAGAAAAGGAAAAGATGTCACCATCGTGGCTTATATGTTAATGGTGCACAAATCCCTGGAAGCCGCTGAAAAATTGGCCAAAGAGGGGATTGAGTGTGAGGTCATAGACATGCGGACTTTATTGCCCATAGACAAAGAAACCATCTTAGAATCGGTCAAGAAGACCGGCAGAGCTATTATAGTTCAGGAAGCTCCCAAGACCGGCGGGGTGGCCGGTGAACTTTCTGCCATAATTACTGAAGAGGCCTTTGAATATTTAGATGCCCCCATTAAAAGAGTAACTGCTCCGGATACACCACCCATACCTTTTTCTCCTCCGATGGAGCATTTCTGGTTGCCCAATGCGGATAAAATTATCAAAGCGGTCAAAGAGACCATGGCCTATTAGCCAATTAAGGAGGTTTGATGCCTATTCCGATAGTGGTTCCACAATTAGGTGAATCGGTAGTCGAAGGTACGGTAGGAAAGTGGCTCAAAAAAGAAGGGGAAAAAGTCGCCAAGGATGAGCCGATTGTGGAAATAATGACGGACAAAATCAATGTCGAAATCCCTTCCCCCAAAGCCGGTGTTTTAGCCAAGATATTAGTCCCGGAAAACACAGTTGTTCCCATCGGACAGGAAATCGGCATTTTAGCCGAAGCCGGTGAATCGATATCCAATATTTCAGCTTCCGCTTCTCCTGCTCCAGCCAAAACTGAAGTAAAGCCACAACCGACTCAACCCAAGCCGGAAGTAAGAGCTTCCGGTTCAGTTGCTGTAGAAGACGCTAAAACCGACCAAGCCCGATTGTCGCCAGCTGTCAGGCGGTTGGTCAAAGAAAATAATATAGATATTTCTAAAATTAACGGAACCGGTTCCGGGGGAAGAATCACCCGTGAAGATATTTTGGCATACCTTGAGAAAGGAGGAACTCCGGCAACCACCAAAGCTCCTGCCATACAACCTAAAGTTGTTGCTGCTCCGACCACAGCCGGTCCTTTAGAAGAGGTACTGCCTCTTACTTTTGTGCGCAAAAAAATTTCCGAACATATGTCCTTGAGCAGAAGGACCGTGGCTCACTGCACTACCTGGGATGAAGCGGATATGAAGAAATTAGTGGAGATAAGAGAAAAATTAAAAGAGCCGTTCCAGAAGAAACATAATCTGAAATTGACCTACATGCCCTTTATAATGAAAGCCACGGTTTTTGCCCTAAAAGAGTATCCTCACATGAATGCTTCCATGACTGAAGAAAATATGATTGTGAAGAAATATTACCACTTAGGGATGGCGGTGGGACGGGAGGTGGGTTTAATTGTGGTGGTAGTGCGGGATTGCGACAAAAAATCGATTTTAGAAATCACCAGAGAAATCAATGAATTGGGGGATAAGGCCCGGGCCGATAAGCTCTCTTTAAATGATATTCAGGGTTCCACCTTCACTATTACCAACGCGGGAATGTTCGGGGCTCTGGCATCAACTCCGATTATCAACTATCCGGAAGTGGGAATTTTAGGAATTCATATGATTCAGAAAAGAGCGGTGGTGGTAGATGACCAGATTGTCATAAGGCCCATGATGACTATGTGTCTCTCCTTTGACCATCGTTTGATAGACGGACATTATGCAGTTCAATTTTTACAACGAGTCAAATATTACTTGGAAAGCCCGGAAGAGTGGTTGTTAAATATCATGTGATTTAAGGGAAACCTTAAGTTTCAAAGAAAAAAATTTCCCACTCTTTATTTCAGCTTCAGGTTAAAAAATTGCTCAAAGGAAATTAAATGCCTACCGAACAAAGATGTGATATTTTAGTCATTGGAGCAGGTCCTGGGGGTTATGTCGCGGCTATCCGGGCTTGCCAACTGAAGAAAAAAGTTATCATCGTAGAAAAAGATAAATGGGGCGGCTTGTGTTTAAATTACGGCTGCATCCCTTCCAAAGCGCTACTATATGCCAGTGAAATCATAGAAACCATTCACAAAGGGGAGAAATACGGCATAAAAGCTGAAAAAATTTCCATCGATACCAATCAGCTGCGGGAGAAAAAAGGAAAAGTGGTCAAGCAGTTGGTTTTGGGAGTAGAAACTTTGCTGAAACATAATGGCGCCACCATGATTTTAGGTGAAGCCTCATTTGTGGAACCAAATGTAGTTAATGTTAAGACTTCCCAGGGGGAAGAAGTCAGGATAACGGCAGATAATATTATTATTTCCACCGGCTCGCTTCCTTTTTCCCCTCCCTCTTTGCCTTTGGACGGAAAACTGATTATTACCAGCAAAGAGGCCTTAGAAATTCCGTTTGTCCCTAAAAAGATGCTGGTAGTAGGGGGCGGTTACGTGGGAATGGAGATGGCAGTGGTATATCACAGCTTGGGGAGCGAAGTGACGGTGATGGAGATGCAGGATTCTATCTTTTTAGCCACAGATGCTCAAATAGCCAAAATGGCTCATGACAGATTTAAAAAGAGAGGGATTAATATTTTAACCAAGACCAAGGTGGAGAATGCACAAGTTACCAAAAGCAACCAGGTGCAGGTCACGCTGACTTCAGACGGAAAATCTGAAAATATGACTTTTGATTTAATTTTGGTGGCTATCGGGCATAAAGCCACCACGGGTGGTTTAGGTTTAGAAAAAATCGGAATAGAGACCGATAACCGGGGATTCATAAAAGTCAATGAAAGAATGCAGACCAATTTCAGAAACATTTTCGCAGTAGGTGACTGCGCCGGAAAACAGCTTTTAGCTCACAAGGCCTTCAGAGAAGGAGAAGTGGCGGCTGAGGTTGCTAGTGGTATGGATTCAGTGATGGATTACAGAGTTGTTCCCTATGCCATCTTCACCCAACCGGAAGTATCTGGAGTCGGCTTGACTGAAAAAGAAGCGCTTGACCAGGGATTCAAAATAAAAGTGGGAACCTACCCTTACAGAGCCATTGGAAGGGCTATCGGAATGGATGAGCCGGAGGGAATGGTTAAAATCATCGCCGATTCTGAATCGGATGAAATTTTGGGAGCACATATAATCGGAGCTTTGGCCTCTGAATTAATCTCTTCCATCACCGTAGCCATGGGACTGGATGCCAGAGTAGAAGATGTAGCTGAAATTATCCAGGTTCACCCCACCTTATCAGAAATGATCAAAGAAGCCAGTCTGGCGGTCAATAAAAAAGCAATTCATAACCTCAATAAGTGATTATGCAAGAGTGTCAGGTTATTGATTTAGGTTTAAAAGATTATAAAGAAACTTTACAGCTCCAGCATCAATTAGTAGAGCAAAAGCACAGAGAAAATCTGCCCGAGATTTTACTTTTGGTAGAGCATAATCCGGTAATAACCTTAGGTCGTTCGTCTCATCCGGAAAATATCCTCTTAGATAAGGCGCAGCTGGAACAATTAAAGATACAACTACATTATATAGAAAGGGGAGGAGACGTCACCTATCACGGACCGGGACAACTGGTGGCGTATCCCATTTTCGATTTAAATAATTATAAACAGGAGACCCATCTATTTTTAAGACAGTTAGAAGAAGTGATTATTAAGACGGTTGAAAGTTATAATTTAAAAGCAGAGAGAATTAAAGGATTAACCGGAGTCTGGGTCGACGGCAAAAAAGTTGCCTCCATCGGTGTGGCGGCTAAAAAATGGATTACTTTTCACGGTTTGGCTTTGAATGTTAATACCGACCTAAAATATTTCAGCTACATTCATCCTTGCGGAATGCTGGATAAAAAAGTAACTTCAATAGCAGAGCTTTTAAAAAGAAAAGTTGATTTTCGGGAAGTCAAAGATAAGCTGGTTGACAAATTTGCGGAAATTTTTGATTTAAAAATGATTAAAAATAAAAATTTAACTTCAAAAAGAGAGGTTTTAAACTTAACCTAAGCTGTCAAAATTTAACCTACGCTTTGACCTCGACGGTTTTGGCACATCCAACAATTTTAAAAGTTTTTTCCGACTGGATAGAGTAACTAAGGGAGGTGTAGTATGAACAAAAAAATAGTTTCCACACCGAAAGCACCAGGGGCGGTGGGACCATATTCCCAAGCGGTGGTAATAGAAGAACATAATTTAATCTTTGTCTCCGGCCAGATCGGGATGAATCCTCAAACCAAAGAGATTGTAAGAGGGGGAACTACCGAAGAGACCAAACAGGCTTTGGAGAATATGAAAAATATTCTGGAATCCTGCGGCTCCGGCTTGGATAAAGTGGTCAAAACCACGGTTTTTATGAAAGATCTGGATGATTTCGGCTTGATGAATGAAGCTTATTCCGGCTTCTTTAAAGAAAATCCTCCGGCCCGTTCCACCGTAGAAGTGGAAGGTTTACCCAAAGGAGCCAAAGTAGAAATAGAAGCAATCGCCTTGATTTAAAACCCAACTCTTCTTATAATATAGTTTCTAAAACTAAAAAAGGAGAGTCGATGATTGATTTTACCTGGACAGAGGAACACAAGGCGGTTTTTAAACTGGTGCAGGATTTCGGAAAAAAGGAAATAATCCCTTTCATCCGGGAAAGGGATAGAAAAGAGCAGTTTGACCCTTCCATTTTAAAAAAGCTGGGGGAAGCGGATATTTTAGGAATCTGCATCCCCTCCCAATACGGGGGAGCTGGTTTAGATTATATCAGCTTAGGAATTGCCTGCCAGGAATTAGAATACGCCGACACTTCGTTAAGAGTAATTCTTTCGGTTCATATCGGTTTGGCCAGTCTGGCTTATCTGACCTGGGGAAATGAAGCCCAAAAACAGAAATATTTAGTTCCTCAAGCCAAAGGAGAGAAAATCGGCTCTTTTGGTTTAACCGAGCCGAATGCCGGCTCTGATGTAGTCGGCATACAAGCCACCGCAGATAAAAAAGAGGGCTTTTATGTTTTAAACGGTGAGAAGATGTGGATTTCTTTAGCAGATGTAGCTGACAATTTCTTGTGCTTTGCCTGGACCGACCGAAAGAAAAGAGATAAAAGAGACCACACCGGTCTTTCGGCTTTTATCGTGGAAAGAACATTCAAAGGGGTGAAAACCGGCACCATTCACGGGAAATTAGGGGTCCGGGCAGGCAATACTGGTTACATCTCTCTTTCTGATGTAGAAGTTCCCCAGGAAAATATGTTAGGTCAGGAAAGTGAGGGTTTTAAGATTGCCATGTTCTGCTTAGACCAGGGTAGATACACGGTAGCGGCCGGCGCCACCGGTTTAACCAAAGCCTGTTTAGATGCCTCGGTCAACTATTCCAAAACCAGAAAAACTTTTAATACCTTTATCGGAGAGCACCAGTTAGTCAAAGAGATGATTGCCTTTATGGTTTCCGGTTTTGAAGCCAGCCAGCTTTTGTGGCTCAGAGCCGGATGGCTTAAGAATCAGGGTTTACCCAATTCCAAAGAGACCGCCCTTGCTAAATGGTTTGCCTGTGATGCCGCTGAAAAGGCAGCTGCGGATGCAGTTCAGGTTTTCGGCTCCTACGGTTTTTCAGATGAATATCCGGTAGAACGATTTTATCGCAATTCCAAAGGATCCTCTATTTATGAAGGAACCCGGGAGATTCAGAAACTTTTGCAAGCCGACTATGCTTTAGGTTACAAAGTAGATAAAGGGACCAGATGTCCTTTGCCTAAGTATCAGCCCGGCCTGTGATATAATTTGGACTACAAAATAAAAACGTCCCGCTTTAGCGGGACGTTTAATCACCTGGCCTAAGGTTATATCTTAATGGTCGTCACCATTCCCTACGCCGCTATCCTCATCCTGGCTGTACTTCTTTTTCTCCTCTTTTTTATGCTCTTTTTGAGGTTTCTTTTTGGTTTTGAGTTTCTCTAAGCGATTATAGGCATCCCTATTGTCCGGGTTCAGAGTTACAGATAACTTATACTCGTTCTGGGCTTCCTCATATTTGCCCGCATACTCCAAGGCCAATCCTATGTTAAAACGGACTTTGGAGACCCAATAATTATCATTGCGGTTTAAATCTATGGCAACTCTAAATGAGTTGACTGATTCATGATATCGCTTCCATCTGTGGTAAGTAACTCCCAAGTAATAATGTGCTTCCCAGTTGTTGGGGTCGGCCGCGATGGCTTTGTTGAATTCTTTAGCCGCTTTGGCGTAATTTCCCCGGTTCAATTGTTTGACGCCGTTATTCACGTGCTTCTGTGAAGCCACGGTCTGCCCATAGTTCTTGGCAGCGGGCAGGGGAGGAGGGGTTTTCTGAACTACCACTACTCTTCTGGTCGTGCATCCACTCAAGCTCAAGAGTGCCGCAACCACCAAAAATAAAGCAAAAGTTAGGGTTTTCTTCATATTTTGCTCCTTGGTTTGGTTTATCAGTATATCGTCATTTCCTTAACCTCTTTTTAGCACGGAAATCTTATTAATATGACGATTTTACACCTCAAAAAGATTGTTTATAGGTACCGGACTTACCGGGGAGATAACAGGGATTTTTGGCTATTGATTTTTTTGTAAAATACGGATGAGCTGGTCTATTTCTGATGTGGTATTATAAAAATGAGGTGACAGACGGATCAATCCCTCGCGGTAAGAGACAATGATTTTGTTTTTGATTAGCTTTTCATACAGTTTTTTCCCGTTTTTGGCAGAGAAAGAGAAAATAGAGGAGCGGTGCTTTGGCTCTAATGAGCTTTTAATTTGGTAAGGAGAGTCCTCTAAGTAATCAACTAGTCTATCCAATAAGGCCAGGTTCTGTCTTTGAATTTTTGGAATTCCAATTTTCTCCAATAATTTTAAGGAAGCATAAAAAGTTCTCAAATTGGAATATGAATAACTGCCGATTTCAAATCTTCTGGCTGAGGTAAAAGGCTTCAAGTTGTATCTTAGCAAATCCGTAAAATCAACCTTCCAGTCCACCCCCAACCAGCCAAAAAAAGAAAGTTTGAGTTTGTTCAAAAACTTTTTGGAGCAAAAGAAAAAGCCGGTCCCGGGTACGGAGAGCAGCCATTTCTGTCCCCCACAAGAAAGAAAGTCAATCTGGTTTTTTTTCACATCCAGAACTGAACTTCCCACCCCTTGAATTCCGTCTACCACAAAAATTATACCATTTTTCCGGCAGATTTTTCCGATTTGCTCCAGGTCATTTTTATAGCCGTTGAAAAACTGCACGAATGACAAAGACAGGAGCTTGGTTTTTGAGGTGATGGATTTGATAAAATTTTCAATCGAGAAAAATCCGTTTTCACTTTTGATAAACTTAATTTTTACTCCCTTTTCTCTTAAATTCATCCAGGGATAAACATTGGCGGGGAATTCGCAATCCGATAACAAAATCTCCTCCCCGGCTTTGAAATCAAGCCCGCTGGCCGCAATATTCAAACCATAGGAGGTATTAAAAGTTAAGGCAATTTCATCAGTTGAAGAGTTAATTAATTCGGCTATAATTTCTCTTATTTTGTCCAAAAGTTCAAAGGAATGATGTTCAGTGGATTGATCCAACCGGTGAGTCAAAGTATGGTAATACTTTAAGGTTTCCTTTAAAGAATTCAAGGGTATGGGCCCATAGGCGGCATGATTGAAATAAATTATATTTTTGGTAAAGGGAAACTGCTTCCTTATGGCGGAAAGGTTTTTCAAAGGGAATAATCAGGAGCTTAAAATCAAGCCGAAAGTCCCAAAGATGAAAATCGCTTTCAAAAGCTGCCACAGCAAAGTATGCATCAGGTAATTGGCAGGCAGTTTGAAAGATTCCTCAAACCAGACAAACTGGGGCAGAGCCCCCAAGCTGAATATCAGAATGGCAAAAAAGATTCCAGATTTTACCCCGGAAAAAGGGAGAAAAGGAGCAGTTAAGCTGTAGAAAAAAACCGGCAAAATTACCTCCACGATTTCAGCTTTGGCAATCAGGTTGACCACTTTTGAAAAATTAACCTCCGGCGTGGTGGCCAGCTGGGCCGGTAAATTAAGTCTTACTTTGAAGAATTTTTCCGAAATCAATCTCAAAAAAATAAAAAGATTCAAAAAGATGCTGGCTATCAAAACCGCCAAAATGATTTTATAATATTCCATATTGCCTCACTTTTAGAGCCATTTATTTTGTTTATACCAGTTGACAGTCTCTTGTGCCCCTCGTCTAAAATCAAATTTGGGTTTAAAGTTCAACTCTGTTCTGGCTTTGGAAATATCACAGACCCAATAGCGATAATGAATCTCTTCCAATTTTCTTCTGGTTAAGTAGGGGGCTTTACCGGTGAGTTTCCCGGCCACCTCCGAAATTACAGCCGTGATATACAAAAGAAACATCGGTGGGGTAAACTTGAAGGGCTTTTTCCCCCAGACCTCGGCAGCCATATCACCGGCTTTCTCCCAGTTGTAAATTTCTCCGTCCGCAATAAAATAAATTTCCCCCTGAGCTTTAGGGTTTTCCGCGGCCAAGATAATAGCATCCACCAAATCCTGCACATAGACCAAAGAAAAGAAGTTTTTATCTTTTCCCATTAAGGGAATTATTCCCCATTTGGCTAATTTAAAAAAATTCAGAAGCTGTCTGTCTTTGGGGCCGTAAATAGCCGGCGGCCGGATAATAGTGACCGGGATTTTATGAGCAAACCCCAAAGCAATTTTTTCCGCTTCCCGTTTGGATTGGCCATAGGTTGAGACCGGCTCGCATCTATCGGTTTCTCTTTTAGGCTGACTGTCCGAACTGGGACCGGATGCGGCTAAACTTGAAACCAAAACAAATCTTTTGACCGGATAATCGGAGTCAACCAATACCTCCAGCAGATTTTTAGTCCCCTGGGCGTTGGCTTTGAAAAAATCTTCCTGGTTTTTGGCTTTGATTAAACCGGCTACATGAAAGATATAGTCAAAATCAAAGAAGATTTTTTTCAGCGACTCTTGGTCACTGACATCCCCGAAGACCAGTTCCACTCCGATGTTCAAAAGCCCGGATAAATCGCTGGTTTTTCGCACCAAAACCGATACCTGGTATCCTCTTTTAAGCAACTCCGCTACCAAGTGACTGCCTACAAATCCGGTGGCACCTGTGACTAAAGCTTTGGGCATAAGGTAATTCTTCTTGACAAAAAAAACTTTTTAAGTTAAAATAACCACATCAAAAAATATCACAAAATTTCGCTTTAAGCAACTTTTTTATGGATCTATTTGACAAGTGTAAAAATTTCACCACTGCCAAGGAAGTGATGGCCATGGGGTTATATCCTTATTTCCATCCTTTGAGTTCCGGACAGGATACCGGAGTGGTCATAGACGGGCTGCCCATGATTATGATCGGCTCCAACAATTATTTAGGCCTGACTTCTCATCCGGAAGTAAAAAAAGCGGCCATCGAGGCCGTGGAAAAATACGGTTCCGGCTGTTCCGGTTCACGTTTTCTGAACGGAACTCTGGATATTCATGTGGAATTGGAAGAGAAGTTGGCCAAATTTATGCACAAAGAAGCGGCTTTGGTTTACTCCACCGGCTTTCAGACCAACTTAGGCACCATTTCCACCTTAGTTGGCAAAAGAGAATACATCATCACCGACCGGGCCAATCACGCTTCAATTTTTGACGGCTGCCGTCTGGCTTTCGGTGAGACGGTCAAATTCAAACATAACAATATGGCAGATTTAAAAAGAGTTCTGTCGGTCTGCGGAAGAAATACCGGCAAACTGATTGTGGTCGACGGGGTTTTTAGCATGGAAGGAGAAATCGTAAATTTGCCTGAAATCGTGGACTTAGCCAAAAAGTATAAAGCCCGCATCATGGTGGATGATGCCCACGGCATCGGTGTCTTAGGGGAAGGCGGCAGAGGAACCGCTGAGCATTTTGGACTAGAAGATGGCGTGGACATAGTCATGGGGACATTTTCCAAATCTTTTGCCTCTCTGGGTGGGTTTATCGCGGCCAAAGAAGAAGTGATTCATTTCGTCAAACATTTTTCCAGGGAACTGATTTTTTCGGCTTCCATGCCTCCGGCCGCAGTGGCGGCCACCATCAAAGCCTTGGAAATCATTCAAAGAGAGCCGGAAAGAAGAAAAAGATTGTGGGAGATTACCCATAAAATGCACAAAGGTTACAGAGATTTAGGATTTGATATCGGGCATACCCAGACTCCGGTAATTCCCATTATCATCGGAGAAGATTTGAAAACTTTCCAGTTCTGGAAAATGCTTTTTGAAAATGGAATTTTCGCCAACCCCATAATTTCCCCGGCAGTTCCCAAAGGCCGGGCTTTGATTAGAACCAGCTACACCGCCACCCACACCGATGAACAGATGGACAAGGTTCTGGAGGTTTTTGCATGTGTGGGAAAGAAAATGGGCGTGATTAAATAAATTTTTAAATGTGGAAATCTATCCAGTTCGTTCCCCCCAAGAGTTAAAAGAATTTATCCGCCTTCCCTGGACAATTTATCAAGACGACTCCGACTGGGTGCCTCCTTTGCTTTATGAAAGAAAGAAGTTTTTCGACCGCAGCAAGAACCCCTTCTTCAAGCATTCTGAAGTGGAATATTTTCTGGCTGAAAAAAATTCTGAAGTAGTCGGCAGAATCGCCGCCATAGTCAACCACCGCCACAACCAATATCACCTGGACAAAGTCGGATTCTTCGGGCATTTTGAGGTAATCCGGGACTCTGAAGCCGCTTTCGGTCTTTTGAATACCGCCCGGGAGTGGTTGAAATACAAGGGGATGGAGATTATGCGAGGTCCGGCTAATTTTTCCACCAATGAGGATGTGGGTTTTTTGGTCGAGGGATTGAACCAGCCGCCGGTGATAATGATGCCCTATAATCCTCCTTATTATGTGGAATTTGCAGAAAGCTATGGTCTGAAAAAGGTCAAAGACCTGTATTCTTATTATATGGACAAAGAAACCGGATTCCCGCAGAATCTGGTTTCCATCAGTGAAAAAATCAAAAGAAAAGAGAGGGTTGTGGTGCGGCAGCTGGACTTGAAAAAGCTGGATGCCGAAATTGAGATTATCAAACAGATTTACAACTCGGCCTGGGGGAATAACTGGGGTTTTGTGCCTATGACCGATGAAGAAATGAATTTTTTGGCGGATGATTTAAAAGCCATTGTGGACCCCAACATAGTTTTTCTGGCCTTCGTGGATGGCAAACCGGCCGGTTTTTCTTTGGCTCTGCCGGATATTAACCAGGTTTTGATAAAGACTTCCGGACGACTTTTCCCGTTTGGTTTCTTGAAGATTATCTGGCATCTCAAAATCAGGAGAGCGATAAACAGAATCAGAGTGATTATTTTGGGGGTGGTGCCGGAGTTTCAGAAAAAGGGGATTGAGCTGGTTTTTTATGCGGACACTTTTTCAAATGGGGTTAAAAGGGGATATAAATCCGGGGAGTTTGGCTGGATTCTGGAGGATAATTTTTTGATGAGGAAGCCGCTGGAGACGATGGGGGCTAAGGTGTATAAGGTTTATAGGATGTATGAGATGGGGATATAGTGACGTATATTAATTAAAATAAAGGACTATCAATGAAACTATTTGATGATTTCGATAATTCTGAGCGAGTCTTTAGACCCGCGTTCTTTGTGGAACAAGAATTTGATTATTTGAATATATCTGGTAAGGAGGAATTTTGTGAAATACGGGCCCGAATAGAGGGTTGGTTTTCGCATTACCCGTCTGAACACGCAAAAGAGTTCCGTAGCAGATTTCGATCTCAAAATGATTATGACCACTATTCAGCATACTTTGAACTTTTCTTACATGAGTTACTTAGAAAGATGGGCTGTAAAATTGTTGTGCATTCTAAGGCTAATCCATACTCCGACAAGAAACCAGATTTTCTCGTGAAATCAGCTAAAGGTTGTGAATTTTACTTGGAAGCCGTTATAGCAACTGCTGAATCAAAAGAGGAGTTTGGCAAAAAGGTCGCCAGAAACAAGGTCTACGATCGCTTGAACAGTATAAAGAGTGAAGATTTTTCCATAGGTATGGAACTAGAGGGTTATCCAAACAGTCAGCCTCCTGAAAAGAAAATAGTAAGATTCCTAGAAGAGAAGTTGAGATTAATCAGATATGAGACTTTGTTCACTCGATTTAAAAATCATGGATATGAGGCAATGCCCCGCTGGCTCTGTGATTATGATGGTTGGAGAATTAAATTCTTTCCCATACCGAAAGAGCAGAGAGGCAAAATGGGGGTAAGGCCACTCAAAATTAGGCATGAAGCTGCAGTCCTCGCTGACGATGTCTCACCTTTAAAAAAAGCTATACTAAAGAAAGCAACTAGATATGGTAGTTTTGATTTACCATATATTGTTGGTGTGAATACACTTAGTATCTCGACGGATGATATAGACATTCAACAAGCCTTGTTTGGCATGGAAGTGTATGATGCTAAATGGTGGAGTGAGGAGATTACTTCCAAAGACCTAAATGGGGTGTGGATACACAAATCTGGACCACGGAATACTCGAGTAAGTGGTGTGCTTTTTACAAAGAATATGCTTCCTACAAATCTCTCCAAGATTGATGAAATGTTTTTATATCATAATCCTTGGGCTTCCAAAAAGTATACTTGTGACTTGACTCGCTTACGACAAGCCAACTTGTCAGAGGCTGGAAGGATGGAATTAAAAATTGGAGAGAAAGCGAGCAGAATCCTTGGTTATCAATAAAAACTTCGTAGTAACACGGTGATTCTAATATCTTCTAACTTAAACTCTTTCTCTGGCATCTGGGGCAAAAATGACTGGACCTTTGACCTACCACAATTCTTTTAATCTTAGCTTTGCATCTGGGACATTTCTCACCTTCTTTCCCATACACTTTATGAAAAATCTGAAAATACCCTTTTTTACCTTCCACATCCACATAACTTCTCACTGAAGACCCACCGGTTTGAATAGCTTTTTTGATAATTTTTCTAATAGCTTGATGCAGGTCAGAAAGCTTTTTAGAGCTTAACCGGTCGGTTCTGGTCTCCGGATGAATCTTAGCTTCAAATAAAGATTCGTCAGCATAAATATTTCCAATTCCAGCTAGTAAACTTTGGTCCAGCAAAGCCGGTTTTATTTTTCTTTTTGTGGCGCTAAAAATTTCCTCAAACTGCTTAAAAGAGACCTTTAAAGGTTCAGGTCCTAATTTTTCAATTGCTTTTAGGGGATTTTCTTCCACTATGTAGGTTCTTCCGAACTTGCGCATATCCTCAAACCGTAATTCACCGGAATTATTTTTAAATCTGATTTTCAGAATGTCATGTTTGGCTTTGGGTAAATTATTACTCTTCTGGAAAAATAAATGCCCGGTCATTCCCAGATGAGTCAGCCAGGTTTTCCCATTGGATAAAGAAATTAAAATATTTTTACCCCGGCGAGAGATTTTTTCAATTGAAGAGTTCTCCAAATTGCGGGAGAATTTGGGAAGCTCTTGCTTGATTACTTTAGGAAAGAAGACTTCTACTTTCTGGATGGTTTTGCCTAGGATAGTTTTTTTTAACCCTCTTATGACAGTTTCTACTTCCGGTAGTTCGGGCATTACAATTTATTTCTTGAGCTTGGCTAAGGTCTCTCTCAACGCTTGAAAATCGACATCATCCTTGACACTGTATTCCAAATCCCGGTAGGCAATTTTGCCATCGTTGTCAATCAGAAACGCAGTTCTTTTACAATAATTTTTCTCTTCGTTCCAGCTGTCATACAGGCGAGCTATTTTTCCACTATAATCCGAAGCCAAAGTAAAAGGCAGATTATGATGCTGGGCCCAGGCGTGATGAGAGTAAACATAGTCACCGGAAATGGCTATAATCTGGGCTTCCAATTTTTGTAAATCGGCAAAATTATCCCGCATGGAACACATCTCTTTGGTGCAGCCGGAGGACCAGTCAGCCGGGTAAAATGCCAAAATAATCGGTCCTTTTCCGAACAAAGAAGACAGCTTCAACCCCTCAAAAATCATAGTATCTTTGGTGGCATAAGGTAAAGTAAAATCGACTGCTTTGTCTCCTGCTTTGGGTGCTTTGTCCATGATTTCTGCTCCTGATAAAATTTTTACGTCTTTGATGGAAAGTTTATCGGCCATAGCAAACCG
>Ga0154874_180_pt1 | contig 19661 bp, 12 predicted proteins | sample Rifle2008BG19ft_FD_105846 | JGI IMG/M metagenome (GOLD analysis project Ga0154874, IMG submission 105846) | candidate division Zixibacteria bacterium RBG_19FT_COMBO_42_43
GGAGAATCCCAATCCACCAATTACAAAATGGGAATCGGCTTTTGGTTTGGCACAGGTCTTTATTGCACCTCCAGACCCGGAGATGCCAATGGGGTTGGGGGAATTAATTTGACTGATGTAATCTATATGGTAAACCATGTCTTTAAAAGTGGACCCCAACCTGTTCCGAAGTGCAGAGGGGATGCCAACGGGAACGGGACACTTAACTTAACAGATATAATCTATCTGGTGAACCGTGTTTTTAAAGGAGGTCCTCAGCCAATCAAATCCGGGGTCTGCTGTTTGTAAAAAAACTATAGAGTTTGTCATCCTGAACCCTTCGACATGGCTCAGGATAAACGAAATCAAGGCTCTCGAAGTTAAAAAAACGTTTAAATGCGAGATTCTTCTCTTTCGCTCAGAATGACTCTGGGTAAAAAGCCACTTTGACACTTTGCGAAATTTCACTTGACAGACATACAAGTTTTTTGCTATATATTGTGAAAAATATCACATATGCAAAACATTAGAAAGATTTCGGATTCCACTATTCGTCGACTGTCTTTGTATTATAGAGCCTTATCCAATTCTGAAAAAGACGGTTACTTCACGGTCTCTTCCCAGGATTTAGCCAAAAAAGAAAGATTGACGCCGGCACAGGTCCGAAAAGATTTATCCTTCTTCGGCTCTTTCGGCACCCGGGGTTTGGGTTATCCGGTCAAAGAATTAAAAGAGAAAATCGGCTCGATTTTAGGATTGAACCGTTCCTGGAATGTGGCTTTAATCGGAGTAGGAAATTTGGGTTCAGCCCTGGCTTCTTACAAAGAATTTCAGAAGCAGGGGTTTCACATCAAACTTTTGTTTGACAACGATCCTAAAAAAATTGGCAGTTCCATAGACGGGATACCGATTTTAGATATCAAGCAGATAGGCACTCAATTAAAGCAGAATAAGATTGACTTGGTAATTATGACCTTACCTGGCCATACCGCACAAGGTGTGGCAGAGGAGGTGGTCAGAGCCGGAGTAAAAGCGATTTTGAATTTCGCCCCGGTCAGCCTAAAAGTTCCGGAAGATGTTTTTTTAAGAAATGAGAATATGGCTATCGAACTGGAATACCTTTCTTTTTGTCTGAAAAACAGAAATAATCCGGGGAAACACGCTTAAGATTATTTACAGCCGTAAATTTTCCCTCGGCTAAACCGCAGGTTTATCCGATTTCACCAACTCCGTTTTTCCGATCAAAACCGCCGCCAGTTTTTTCATGACCGTAAAAAGCTCCAATTTGGCAGGTTCATTCAGATATCTCTTTTTAAAATCCGGATTGGAGATTTCAGTTGCTATATCCCTTAAAACCTCCACCGCTTTTTCCAGCTCCAGATAGCTATTTTCATAATCGTTTTTAGCCAGAAAAGTTTTCCCTGAATAAAAATGGGACAGCCACATCAGCTCTTTCTTCTGCAGCTGCTGGGCCTCCTCTGCAGCCGTATTCAAAAACCCCAGAGCCTCATCCAGGTTTTTTTGCTCGAGATAAATTTTACCTTTAAGCAAATAAAATTCCGGCTGAAAATAACCGAAATCTCCGGTCTCAAAAAGGGCTTCAGTTTCCTTAAGCCGCTTTTCCAATTCAGAAAAGTTCCGGCTTTCCAAAAGGATAAAGCCCCAGCTTAGATTCAAAGCGATCCGGTCCTCGCTGAAGTTATTTTTTTGGGCCATTTGGCTGGCTTCCTGGATATAAGCCAGGCCTTTCTTATAATTTTTCTCCTGCAAAGCCAAATTAGTTTCAATCAGATAAGCCTGGATTTGAGATTTGGGGTCCTCTAGCTCCTTTAATCTGGAATAAGCCTGAGCCAGATAATCTTTGGCTAAAGAGGGCTGGTTCAAAGCCAGATAGAATTGAGATAGGTCTAAAAGCATCCAGGTTTCCAATTCTTTATCTCCGATAGAGGTAGCGGTTTTCCAGGCCTGCCTTAAAAATTCCTGGGCTTTGGTATAGGCAGCCAAATCCAGATAAGTTTTACCCAGTAATCTTTGAATTCTCCCCAAGCGGGCTTTAAAATCAATTTCTTGGGCTAGCTTCAGACCTACTTCTCCGAAATTTAAAGCCAAAAAAAATTTTCCGGTCTTAAAATAACTCTCGGTTAAATTTTCCAGATTAAACAGTTCCTCTTTTTTGTTTTCCGTTTTTTTATTTAATTCCCAGGACTCATTCAATGAAACAATGGCTTCCTGATATTTACCCAAAGCCATGTTGACCACTCCGATATTGTTCAAAGTCCGGGCTTTTTCCTCTAAATTATCTAAATTCCGTTTGAGCTCCAGAGAGCGGTGATAAAAACTCAGGGCTTGGTGGTACTGATTCTGGCTGAGATACAGGGAGCCGATGTTATTCAAGGTGGTTGCCAGGTCTCCCGGATTCTTCAGTTTCTCCTGAATTTTGATGGCTTTTTTAAAGGCCTCTTCGGACTTGGGATAATCCAAGGCCATCCAGTATATATTTCCCAAGTTATTGTAATTTCGGGCGATTTCCACTTCGTCCCCTAACTCCTGATAAATTTTTAAGGCCAAATTTAGGTAGGAAATGGCTTCCTGCGGAGAATTTTTCAGGCGATATAAATCGGTCAATCCTTTGTAGGTTTCGGCTTTGAGCCGAATCAAACCGGAATCCAAATCCAATTTTAAAATCTGGTTTAAATCCTCCAGTGACAAATTAAGCTCACCCATGCTTTTCCGGACCGCGGCTCTCTGAGCCAGAATTAAAGCGGTTTTAGCGGTTTTTTCTTTGGCCGGGAATTTTTGGGCTAAGCCCAGACAGGCCTCCAGATGCTGCAAGGCCTGGGCAAAAGCAAATTTTTGGGCTAAATTCTCAGCGGCCTGCTGACTGTATTGAAAACTTTTCTTATAATCTGCTGACTTGGAAAAATGAAAAGCCAAAGCTAAAACTCCCTCCGGAGTCTGGGGGCAATTCCGTTTTTCATAAAAGCTGCCAATTTTTGAATGCAGGTCCGGCTTATGGGGTACCTGTTCGTACAAAATTTGTTTTAAGGCCTGATTGGCAAATTGGTATTTGATTTTGACCCCCCAGGAGTCTTTTTTGGCCAAGAGGATCTGGTCTCTCAGAAAAACATATAAAGTTTCAAAAATTTGCTCCAAGTCCAGATTAGAAATAAAGCGGAAAGACTCCAGCTCAAAATTGTCCTCTAACACAGACGCCTTTCTCAAAATATTTAAAATCTCCGGGTTATATTGACTCAAGCCAAAAGAAAGCCAGCTTTTTAAATTGGGTGGAATGGGAACTTTTGAAAGCTTATCTACTGCAACCTGCCAGTTTCCTTCGGCTCGGTGAAGAATTTTTTGGTTATGTAGAAATTGTAAAATTTCCTGCAGATATAGGGGATTTCCATTGGAAAATTGGTAAAGATAAGTGGAAAATTCCGGGGAAGGTTTTCCGGGTGGCAATTTAGTCGCCACAAATTTTCTGGTCTGCTTGAAATTCAAACGGTTCAAAGTAACCAGGTGAGCTTTTTCCAGCTCAATGTGTCTTTTCAGAAAAATGCTGACCGGAGTTTTCTCCTCCAGATACTGGGGAGTACAGGTGGCTACCACAAAAAAACTGTTAGAAGCGGCTTGATAAGAATTGGTTTTTACAAACCTGAGCTCTTCTGGCTCAAAAAAATCGATATCGTCAATCAAGAGAGTCAGGGGAACCAGATCTGAGACTTTGGAAAGAAAGCTTACCCAAAAAGTTAAATCATGCGAGCTGTTGATTTTGGTGGCCTTACCTTTGCCGGAACCGAAAGTCTCCCTTAAACCGGATTTTATCTCCTGCTCCAGCTCCGATAATTTTCGGGGATGTTTTTCCTGCAGGAAATTATAGATAGTTTTCACCGACTCTAAAAGATTTTCAGCCAGCGACTTTTTCTGACCGGCTTTTATTTCTATGGCTAAGTAGCCGGCGGTTTGGGCTAGAAACTTCATTTCCCCCAGGAGCGTGGTTTTGCCGACCCCTTTTTCTCCGCTAATTATACACAGGTTAACTTGGGAGTCTTTCAAATTTTGTCTGAAAAACCGAAGCGGCTTGGCCAGACCAACCGGTTTTCCACTGTCCAGATAATCGGAAAAATAAGTCTCTTTGGGTTTGAATTTGGAGAGCTTCTCCAAAGTTGCCTGGACAAAGGAGATTTTTGAAATTCGGCTTTCCGGGTTTATTTCCAGTAGTTTCAAAATTAACTCAGAGAGCTCGGCCGGGATTTTGGAATTATGTTTAAGCGGTGAGAGCGGTTTTTGCTCCAGCTGAGCCGCCATCATCAAAGCTGGGTCGGCATAATCAAAAGGGAGTTTTCCGGTCAAGGCCTGGTAAAAGATTACCCCCAGAGAATACAGATCAGCTCTCTGATCAAAACCTTCCCCTTTTAGAATCTCCGGGGCAATATACCCCAGAGTTCCCTTTACATTTTTATTTTTCTCTAGTTGCGAGCTGGCCAAACCGAAATCCACGAGCTTAATTCCAAAGTGCGACTCGGTTTTAGATTTGGCGGTCGGCAAAATCAGGAAATTCTGGGGCTTCAGATCACAGTGAATGATTTTGTGAGCATGAATGAAATCCAAAACCTGACAGATCTGAGCGGCGATAGAATAAAAAGTTTTCAAATCTAAAACTTTCTTCTCCTCTAAAAAGGGCTCTCCCGGCACAAGCTCCATGGTATAGCCGACTTTTTTGTCTTCGGTTATGAAAAAATCATAAACTTCCGGCAGCCCGGGATGTTTTAGATTTTGCAGAAGCTTAAACTCTTTTTGGGAAAATCTGCCAAAGGAATCAGAGACTGAACTGGAATTGAGAAGTTTTAGGGCCAGTTTTTTGTCACTCCACAAGTCTTCCGCCAAAAAGACCGTTCCTAGACCGCCTTCCCCAATTTTCTTTAAAGTTTTGTAGCGGTTATAAAAAATATTTAAATCCATTTATGGTTATAGATCAAGGTGTTGACCATAAGGGAAAAGAATCTCCTGACTGCCGGATATGGGGGTTTTTGGCAAAAGCAAAGAGAAACTTGCGCATCGCTTCGGTTTAGAAAAGATAAATTCATAGATTTCATTTGTTCCGAGATTCATGTTTAACTGATACTCCAGCATATGCTTACAGCATGGTGTAACCAAAACATTCCTCGCTCCTCCGCTCAGACAAATCTCGGCTTAAATCCAAAATCGGATAAAACCGGGCTAAGCCAGGGGATTAGATAATTTTTCCTCGGTCGGCAAGCTGATAATGAAAGTGCTGCCTTTTTGGGGCTGGCTTTCAACCGTAATGCTGCCGCCGTGATTTTTAATAATCTTTTCGCAGGTGACCAGACCAAACCCATGGCCAGACTTTTTGGTGGTGAAATGAGGTTGAAAAAGTTTATTCAAAACTTCCTTGGTCATACCCGCCCCGGTATCGGTCACCTTGATCTGGATCTGTTTTTGGTCCGGCAGATAGTTGGTGGTGATATACACCACCCCGGTTTTTTCCGGTTTTTCGCCGATGGCATCGCTGGCGTTTTTCAAGAGATTCAGCAGAACCTGCTGAATCTGTCCTACGTCAATGTGCAGGTAAGGTATCTCGGAATCGAAATGGCTCAGAAATTTGACATGGGAAAACTGCTTCTGGGGTTTGATGGAAAAAAGCAAATCTTCAATCAATCTTTTGACATCGTAATTAACCTTTTCGGTTTCCAATTTAGAAAAGTCCATCAAAGAATCGGTGAATCTTTTCATGGTAATGACACAGTCCAAGATGGCTTTGGAGCTTTGCTCGGCTTTGGCCAGATCCCCTTTTTTCAAATTCAAAGGTAAAAGCTCGGCGTTGTTGGAAATAATGGTCAGGTAATTGTTCATCTCATGCCCGATGGAAAGGGCCATCTCTCCTTTAGCTACTAGTTTCTGGGAGCCGATCAGATGTTTCTCCAGATGCACCTTTTCAGTCACGTTTTCCAGAAGAATAATCAGACCGATAATCTGTTCCTCCCCGCTGGTCAAGGGAGAGATTTTCAAAGCCAAGACCAATTCCTGGGCTTCCTTTTGGTGATAAGAATGGGGCTCTTCAAAGGTCTGTCCGGTGAACAAAACCTGATAACAGATTTTTTTCCAGCGGTTTTTCTCATCTTCCGGAAATAAATCAAACAAACAAACGGTTTGGCCGGTGAAATCCGGAAAAGATTGCCGCCAGCCCACTTTCTTAAAAAGATCCTGGGAGGCCTGATTGGCTATGGTGATATTGAAATTTTGGTCCACCACGATGATTCCGAGGGGAGTGCGGTTGACCACGTTTTCGTTATACACTTTCAAAGCCAGAAGCGATTGATAAAGCTGGGCATTCTCAATGGCTAAGGCGGCCTGAGAGGCAAACAGTTCGAACAGATGCAAATCCGACTGGACGAACACGTTGGCCTGGGAGCTATTATCTACATAGACGATTCCCACCACTTTGGCTTTGGATTTTAAGGGCACGCACATTATGGACCTTAGATTCAGCTCCACGATCGATTTCTGATGGGAAAACCTTTCATCATGCAGGGCATCACTGGTGAAAATGGATTTGCCGGTCTTGGCCACCTGATTGGCGATGGTCATACTGATTTTAAAATCTTCCTGGGTCAGGGATTCTTTGGCGATGTTGTGGGCGGTTTTAAACTGCAATTTCCCCTCTTCATCCAAAAGCATCAGAAACCCACGTTCAGCCTGCAAAAGTTCAATTGACCTTTTCATCACCATCTGTAAAATCTCATCCAAGACCAGAGTAGAATTAACGGTCTGGGTGATGTCTAACAGGGCCTGCAGGTCCTGGTTTTTTAACTTGGTTTCCCCCTCATCCTGTTTTAGACGGGGTCTGTTCTTATGGACATCCCCGATAATTTTTTCCAATTCCCCTAAGATATCTTCCCCGGGAGCCGGGGTTTTACCTTTGGCAGAAGAGAGCAAATCGGCAGGTGATTTTTTTTCATCTCGTGGGGTGGTCATCTTCTCTCCTAATCTTTTTTAGGTTACGCCTACGCCTACGGCATCCCGTACTTTAGTAGGGACAGCATCCCGTAGGGGCACCATGCTGTAAGCATAGGTTATATGGTTAACTTTATAAACCTAAACATATTTTATTACTCTTTTATTATCGGAAATAATGGGGAGTTTTTTAACTCGGTTATGGATATAATTACCTGTCCCTATCCCCTCCGTTTCACTTCGGGGATTGGCTACTGCTATCCCTCCTTTTCGGGGATGGTGAGTTTGTCCCTATAAAAGTAAGGGATGGTCAACAATAGTCAAATATAAAGCTATTATTGACCATATTTGACTATAGTATTCTTGACTATTGTTGAGTATAGTCTATGTCAGTAGACTAAGACCTTGACCTATCACCACAAGATAGAAACTGATAAGTTATGGTTTACCCAGTGGCTTTAGGCACTTGGTAAACCACTGCTTGAATGGTTAATGGTGAATTTTATAGGCTTGGTGTATCGCCATCCCTTTGGGAAAAGAGATTTTTTCACTTGACAAGCAAATCTATACGTATATATTATCCTGATTAGCACTCAAGTATAAAGAGTGCTAATAAGAATAAATAAAGTTATAGGTCAAGCAAAGCTTGACTATCCCGTAGGGGAAAGAACAAATAACCTACGGTCAACGTTTAGTTGACCATGGTGTAACCAAAAAATAAGTTAAGCAAGGAGGTAAGTTTATGAAAATTAAGCCCTTAGCTGATCGCCTAGTGATCCGACCTCTGGAGGAGCAAGAAGCCAAAAAAGGGGGAATCATAATTCCAGATACCGCCAAAGAAAAACCCCAGCAGGGTGAAGTAATGGAAATTGGTCCGGGTAGAACCTCGGATGATGGCAAGAAAGTCAACTTAGAGGTTAAAAAAGGGGATAAAGTTTTGTACGGCAGGTACTCCGGCACCGAAATTACTTTGAACGGTACCGAATATTTGATTTTAAGAGAAGCTGATGTTTTAGCTATAGTGGAATAATAACAAACCCGGCGTAATTAAGTCGGGCAAATAATTATTTATGGTCAACTAAACGTTGACCATAGTGTAACCAAAGGAGATAAATAGTATGTCAAAATTAATTGAATTTGAAGCACAAGCCCGAGAAAAATTGAAAAAGGGTGTAGATAAGTTAGCCGATGCAGTCAAGGTCACCTTAGGTCCACGGGGACGAAACGTGGTCATAGACAAGAAATTCGGCACCCCCACCATCACCAAAGATGGAGTTACGGTAGCCAAAGAAATTGAACTAGAAGACCCCATGGAAAATATGGGAGCCCAGATGGTCAAAGAGGTGGCTTCCAAGACTTCAGACGTGGCCGGTGACGGAACCACCACCGCCACAGTTTTAGCCCAGGCCATTTTCAGAGAAGGGTTAAAAAACGTTACGGCCGGCGCCAATCCCATGGATTTAAAACGGGGGATTGAAAAGGCGGTCAAGCTGGTAGTAGAAGAATTGAGGAAGATTTCCAAGCCGGTGCCTCCCGGGAAAACCGAGGAGATTGCCCAGGTGGGAACGATTTCTGCCAATAACGACAGAGAGATCGGGAATCTAATTGCCCAAGCCATGGAAAAAGTGGGTAAAGACGGAGTAATCACAGTGGAAGAGGCCAAGACCACCGAAACCACCCTAGAAATTGTGGAAGGGATGCAATTTGATAGAGGATATGTATCTCCTTATTTCTATACCAATCAAGAAACAATGGAAGCGGTCTTAGAAGATACACTAATTTTAATTCATGATAAAAAGCTTTCAGTAATGAAAGAGGTATTACCTATCTTAGAGAAGGTGGCTCAAACCGGTAAACCTCTATTAATTATTGCGGAGGATATAGAAGGGGAAGCTCTGGCTACTTTAGTGGTCAACAAACTCAGAGGGACTTTAAAAGTTTGCGCGGTCAAAGCCCCCGGTTTCGGTGACCGAAGAAAAGAGATGCTGACCGATATTGCGGCTTTAACCGGCGGCAAAGTGATTTCAGAGGAGCTGGGATTTAAGCTGGAGAATACCGTGACATCTGATTTGGGAAAAGCCAAAAGAGTGGTGGTGGATAAAGAGAATACCACCATTGTAGAAGGAGCCGGCAAGCAGGCCGAAATCAAAGGCAGAATCAATCAGATAAAAAAACAGATCGAAGAAACTACTTCTGACTATGACAAAGAAAAACTGCAGGAAAGGTTAGCTAAACTGGCCGGAGGGGTGGCTGTCATAAACGTAGGAGCCGCTACAGAAACTGAAATGAAAGAAAAGAAAGCCCGGGTAGAGGATGCCTTACATGCTACCCGAGCCGCAGTCGAAGAAGGAATCATTCCCGGGGGAGGAGTGGCTTACTTACGGATTGTCAAGTCACTAGAAAAACTAAAATTGGACGGAGATGAAGCCATAGGTGTTGCCATCATCAAAAAATCTTTAGAAGAGCCGATTCGTCTGATTGCGGAAAATGCCGGTCATGAAGGTTCGGTAGTGGTAAATAAAGTCCGGGAGCAAAACGGCTCTTTTGGGTTTAATGCTGATACCGAAAAATTTGAGGACCTGTATTTGGCCGGAGTAATTGACCCGGCCAAAGTGGCCCGGATTGCTCTGGAGAATGCCGCTTCCATTGCCAGCTTGCTTTTGACCACTGAAGCTTTAATTTGTGAGAAACCGGAAGAAAAGAAAACTCCCATGGGAATGCCTCCGGGTGGCGGATACGGAGATATGTACTAATTCTGAATTTTACTTCTGGAAAAAAGTCCTCGTAAAAGAGGGCTTTTTGATTTTGTTATAGAAGTAGTAGCGGTCGGATTTATCCGACAAAAAGTCAGACAATTTGTATTAGGTGCGATGAATCGCACCGCTACATCTACCCTTTTGATATGAATAAAAGAATAGATCTCTGTTACCGTCCCCAAAAGGGGATTTTATTTTCCCTCTTCCACTTCAGCCAACACCGACTCAAAGGGATTGAAGACAATCTCTTTAACTTCCATCGGAACTGGCGGCAATTTTACTTCTACTTCCGGCTTATCCACCCAAACTCTAAAAACAGAATAACCTTCCTGCTTATACACCACCACCACCGGCACCTGCATTTTGAAATCCGGGGAGACATTTTCCTGCCTGACTTTTAGGGTAACCTCATATTTATCCGCCGCTTTTTGAGTGGAGTAAGAATAAACATATTTAGGAATTTCGATTCCATATACCCACTGCTTGAAAAACCAGTCCATATCCTCTCCAAAATGTTTTTCCACAATTTTCTGAAAATCAGAAGTGGAAGCGTTTTTGCCGTAGTATGTGGTTACAAAATCTTTCAGCATAGCGCTAAATTTGTCATCCGAGAAAGTTTTAAAATCCATCAGCATATTTCTTAGCATATGTAATACAAAAGCCCCTTTTTCATACACTAGGGTATAATAATCAAATGACCTTGAAGAATTCAGTCTTGAACCCAACCACAAAGGTCCGGCTTTGGTTCCATCGCTACCTCTTTTCGTATGACCCCCCACTATATTTCCCCGCCAGGATTTTAATTCTCCAAAAAATTTCTTATTGTCCTTCAGGGTGTTTTGAGCGAACCAAGCCCCAGAATATTCGGCGAATCCTTCCGAAAGCCACTGATCATGATAAGTGTTCCATCCCACCATATGTCCCCACCATTGGTGAGCCACTTCATGAGCTCTAAAAGATTCTTCTTCGAATTTTTCTTCTGCTTGAAAAGTTAACCAAGAAAGATGCAAAAGCCCTGTGAAAGCTTGTCCATGAGAATAGGGGATTTCAGTAGCAAAAAGGTGGTCTAAAGGATATTTACCAAAAGAATTTTGAAAGAAGTTCAGACTGTTTAGGACATCGGCAGCCACTCTTTTTTTCATATTTGCTCCCGACTCATAAACTAAAGCTAGCTTTCGGTGAAAATCGTCGTTCCAGTAAACTATTACCTCAGGCAATCCCTCTTTTTTCTCTTGGTAGATATCGAAATATCCTAAGTTAAAAGAGGCCATCTTGCTTGGAAAATCGTGTTTCCAATGAGTATATAAGTATCTACCCTCAGTCCATTCCTTTATTTTCTCCCCCACTGAGATAAACTTGTAATCTTTGGGAGTTTTAAAAGTTAAATCGTAGGTACTTCTAAGATTGAAACCATATCTGGGAAACCAAGCCACAGTAGATTCAATAAAAAACATGCCAAAGTAGTTTCTGTCTAATATTTCAGCAGAATCGCTAACTAAGAGTTTTTCCTCTTGATTAGCTTTTAAAGGGTAAGGGAAAACCGCTATGAAGCCATGTTCTCCCTTTTCAGCAATAAGGATTACTTGGCTAGGATCTTGTTCAGATTTCTTTTCTATCTCCACTCTGTAATCCATCCAAAAAGGGATTACTCGAATCCCATCTACCAAAGGAATGAAGGTCAATTCACAGGTAGCCCTCATTTTTCCATTGGTTTCTAATTCTATTTCCATTTTATAATGCATGGGGTTAATTTCATCTTTTTCTTCCGGATTACCTTCTTTATAGTCACTTTCTTTATGAAATGAACACACCATATCAAATTCCGTATCCGCTAATTTCGGATTATCACGATATAAAGCTACTTCTTCAATATTCTTGGGATCAAAGATATAGAATAATCTGCGCTCATCTCTGGCCTTAATATCTGCGTAGAAAAATCCCGTAGCTAAACTCCCTTCCTCAATTTCCCCTGCAAAAAGCAAATCCTCCAAGGCCCGGGTATTTAAATTTTTGCCCAAAACTTTAAGGGCTCTTTTGCGGCTATCGCTATTAATATCTTTGGCTTTCCCCTCCACCTCGCCAGCCACAAATTGCAATTTAGATGTCAGTTCCTCAAAAGTACTGTCGGTGAATCTCAAATACAGCTCAGAGAATCTGGCGTTCAAGATTTCGGAGTCGGTAAACTTTTTTAACTGATACCTCTCTATTTCAGTCGGCGGAGTAAATTGAAAAATCCCTTCTCCAATGAAGACCAAACCGGTGGTTTTGCCTAAAACCGGTTGCAGAAAATAAATTTTGCCTTCAAGAAAATTAAAGGTGGCCACATTTTTTTTAAGAGTCAGATTCTGAACCTGGGCTACCTGGTTGGGATACAATTCTAAATTTTTTAGCTGACGGTAAACCTCTTGACCGTCCGGGAGATTATTATCTTGAGCAGATGCAGTAACTATTAACAGTAAAATAAAAATGAGTGTAAATATATTTTTGAACATATAAACCCCCACAAAAATTATAATAAAGTCAATTCCTTGTCAAGAAGTATTGTGGTAATAAAGCACCCAACAAAAGAGATTCTTCGTCCCGATTTATGGTTACACCATCCCGTAGGGGTCGGGACTCAGAATGACTAACCTTTCCCTAGGCCTCTCCTCAAAAGAGAGAGAATTTTTGCTTGTTTTTTCCAGCAAAATATATTATTTATATTTCAATTTGTATGTCAATAAAATGGTTTTTGACTTTTTTAATTGGGCTAAGCTTAATCAATCTTACTTGGGGAGGTGAAAAGAGTGTGACTGAAGTGGACTTCAAACAGATGACCAAGGAAGCCACTGCTATTTTGAGCAATCTTATAAAAATCAATACGGTCAATCCCCCGGGAAATGAATTAGAAGTCATAAAATACGTTGCCAATATCTTAGACCAAGAAAAAATCCACTATGAAATTTTAGAATCAGCCCCGGGTAGAGGAAATCTGATAGCCCGCTTAAAGGGAAACGGCTCTAAACCCCCGCTGATGCTCATGGCTCACGTGGACGTGGTGGGGGTAGAAAAAGATAAATGGAAAACTGACCCTTTCGGAGGTGAAATCAAAGATGGATATTTATACGGTCGAGGAGCCATTGATGATAAAGGAATGGGAGTGGCTGAATTAGTGGTTCTTCTTCAATTAAAAAGAGGAAATGTTCCTTTAGCACGAGATGTAATCTTGCTTTTGGAAGCAGACGAAGAAGCGGGAGGGAAGTTTGGAATCGAATGGTTGGTGGAAAATCATTTAGATAAAATAAAGGCAGAATTTGTCCTTAACGAAGGCGGCAGAATCATCACGGAACCGAATAATAGCAAAAATGTCGAATTTATAGGAGTACAAAATACTGAAAAAGTTCCTTACAATGTTAGATTAGTAGCCAGTGGAACTTCCGGACATGCCTCGGTTCCTCTGAAAGATAACTGCATTTTCGCTTTGTCGAAAGCTTTGGAAAAGCTGTCCAACTGGCAACCACCGGTAAAATTAAATCCTACGACCAAAGTTTTTTTCAAGGGTTTAGCCAAGAATGAAAAGTTTCCCAAATCATTTTTTTTGAGCAATATCGAAACACCCATAATTGGAAAATTTTGTGCTGACAGAGTTGCTAATTCTGACCCGATTTTAAATTCCACCATGAGAAGTTCTATTTCACCAACTCTTCTGGAGGGTGGAATTAGAAGCAATGTGATTCCCTCCCAAGCCGAAGTGAATTTGAATGTTCGTTTGCTACCAGAAGAGAATATAAAAGATTTTGTTCAGCAACTCCAAGAAGTTATCGGGGATGACCCCCGAGTCAAAATCGAATATGACACCTCACCTCATCCGCATACGCCGGCTTCACCTACAGATAATGAGTTGTTCAGAGCTATGGAAAAAGTGGGGAAAAAACTTTCACCGGAAGCGGTCACAGTTCCTCTGATGTCCACCGGTGCCACGGATGCTTCTCACTTACGAGCCAAAGGGATTCCGGCTTATGGAATTTTGCCTTTTCCTTTAGATGATAATGATTTAGGGAGAATGCACGGGCATGATGAGAGATTGCATTTAGATGATTTGGAATATGGAATAAGATATTTATATGAGGTGGTGAGTTTGGTAGCCAAGGGAAATTGAGTTAAAATTTAGGTTAAGCGTGACGTTATAATAGTAGATATTTTGAGGTCTTAAGATAGAAAAAAACTTAGCAGGAGAGAAAAAATGTCAGCCAAAAATTCAGTAACTGCACCAATCGAAAGGGAAGAAAAAAACTTAGTTCTTTCCAAAGCAGAGCTGGAAAAAGCTTTTCGCTTGATGTACACTTCCAGAGCCATCGACAAAAGAGAAAAAATTCTGAAAGCTCAGGCCAAACTTTATTTCCAGATGTCCGGCTCCGGGCATGAAGGTATTTTAGTAGCAGCCGGGATGCAATTAAAACCAGGCTACGATTATATCTTAGGTTATTATCGGGATAAAGCTTTGGCTTTGTGCTACGGCTCCGATGCCTACGAAATCTTTTTAGACGGAATGGCCGCGGCTTCAGCTCCCAATACCGGGGGCAGGCAGATGCCTTATCACTTTGCCAACCCCAAGAAAAATGTCTTACCCTTTTCTTCTCCGGTGGGGTCCCAGTTTTTAAGAGCCACCGGGGCCGCCATGGCAGGCCGTCTGTATGCTCAAATTAAAGAAATCTCTGGCCGAGAAAAGTTTTATCATGAAGATGAAGTGGTCTTGGTCTGTGGCGGAGATGGAGCCACCTCCGAAGGGGAGTTTTGGGAATCTTTAAACCGCTCCTGTATTAAATTGGGGAACTCTTATTTACCTATTATCTTTTTAATCGAAGATAACCAATATGCCATTTCAGTCCCCTTGGAAGCCCAGACAGCCGGTGGAAACATTTCTAAATTAGTAAAAGGATTTGAGCCGATCATGCTGGTCAGAGAAGTAGATGGGTGTGATTTTGTACAGAGTTACCAGGTGATGCAAGAAGTTATCTCGCATGTGCGGAAAAATCATTCCCCGGCTTTAGTGCATGCCCATGTGATTCGCATGGATTCTCACTCTGAATCCGATAGACAGGAAGATTACCGCCCCAAAGAGGAATTAGAACAGGACAAGAAAAATGATCCCCTGGCAAGATTAGAAAAATATTTACTGGAGAAGCGTTGGTTTTCTCCAGACCAATTGGAACAGATCAAAAACCAGATTGAAAAAGAGACCGAAGAGGCGGCAGAAAAAGCGCTCTTAGAGCCAAAAGCTGACCCCAAAACTATTTACAACTTCGTCTATTCCCCCACAGTCGACCCCACCTCCAGCAAATTTGCAACCGAACCCAAATTTGAAGGGCAACCCTTGACTTTGGCAGGCATGATTAATAAGACCTTGATGGATGAGATGGAAAGAAATCCCAAAATTGTGGTGGCTGGTGAAGATGTGGCTGATTGCAGCAAAGAAGCTCAAATGGACAAAGTTCCCGGCAAAGGAGGGGTGTTCAAAGTCACCAAAAATTTACAGAGAAAATTCGGCTCTGCCAGAGTTTTCAACACCCCTTTGGCTGAAGCTGCCATTGTGGGAACCGGAGTAGGAATGGGCTATCGAGGAATCAAATATGTGGGTGAAATTCAATTTATCGATTACATCTGGCCAGCCATGAATCAGATTCATGATGAACTGGCCTTGACCAGATGGAAGAGCAACAACAACTGGTCAGCCCCGATTGTGATTCGCACCACTTACGGAGGATACTTGGGAGGTGGCTCTACTTATCATTCCCAGACCCGAGAGTCGATTTTCTGCCATATCCCGGGTTTGAGAGTGGTTTTACCCTCCACCGGCTTAGATGCCTGTGGACTTTTGAGAACCGCCATTCGCTGTGAGGACCCGGTTTTATTTTTGGAGCATAAAAAGCTTTATTTTGCGGTGGAAGGGCGTTCACCTTACCCGGGGCCGGATTTTATGATTCCTTTTGGGAAGGGGTCGATAAGAAAATCCGGTAAAGATGTCTCGATTATAACTTATGGGATTCTGACCTGGAAATCTCTGCAAGCGGCTGAAACGCTTTCCAAAGAAGGGATTGATGTAGAAGTGATCGACCTTAGAACTGTCAATCCAGTGGACTGGGGGATGATTTTCGACTCGGTTAAAAAGACTGGAAAAGTGGTGGTGGTTTACGAAGATACCCGGTTCTGCGGGTATGGAGCAGAAATTGCAGCAGAAATCGCTGAAAAATGTTTTGAATATTTAGATGCCCCGGTAACCAGGGTGGCTTCAGAAGATCTGTTTGTGGCTTATTGCCCGGCTTTGGAAGAGGAGATTTTGCCGGAGGTGCATGATATTGTGAAGGCGGTGAAAGAGGTGGTGAATTATTGAGATTAGAACTCAAACAATAACTACTGGCAGCGAAGGAAAAGCCACTTTCCCCATCGTCTGTTTCGCAAGTTTTAGGTTTAATTTTATTTTCTCATTTTTTAAGGGGAATTTGTCATAAGTATATATTTTTAATGCTTCCTCATAGGCCCTAATAGCTCTGGTCAGATTCTCCTCTTTATCTCGAACTTCTGAAAGATAGAGATAGGCATTGCCAAGATTATTTTGAGTTGTTGCATAGTAGATAGTATATTTCTCTCTCGGTCTAATTTTCAGAGCTTCTTCATACGCGATAATGGCTCTGTTCAGATTCCCCTCTTTATCTTGAATTTCCGATAGACGTGCGTAGGCATTGCCAAGATTATTCTGGGTTGACGAATAGTCAATAGGAAAATCCTCAATTGTTCTAATTTTTAAAGCCTCTTTATAAGCTCTAATTGCCCTGTTGGGGTTTTCGTGCTTATCTTGAACTTCTGAAAGACCCGCGTAGGCACTCCCGAGATTATGTTGAGATTCAGCGTAGTAAATGGGATATTTCTCGGTTCTAATTTTCAGGGCATCTTTAAAAGCCCTAATTGCTTTAACCAGATTTTCCATCTTATCCCGAAGATCTGAAAGACTCAAATAGGCACTGCCGAGATTATTTTGCGTTGTAGCATAATCGAGAGAATGTTTCTCCATCGTATGCACCTTCAAGGCCTCTTTATGAGCAGTTATAGCTTTGGTTAGATTCTCCTCTTTATTTGCAACTTCTGAAAGACCTAGGTAGGCATTGCCTAGATTGCTTTAGCTAGGTATTCTCCCATCTCTCGAACCTTGGAAAGACCTGAATAAGCATTGCCGAGATTATTCTGCGTTGCCGCATACTCAATACGGTATTTTTTATAAGTAAATATTTTTAAAGCCTCTTGATAAGCACTAATTGCTTTAGCTAGATTTTCTTCTTTATCTCGAACTTGGGAAAGCCCAGAGTAAGCAATTCCAAGATTATTCTGCACTAAGGCATACTCGGGACGGTATTTTTTTATAGTGTATACTTTCAGGGCCTCTTGAAAAGCCACAATTGCTTTATTTAGATTATCCTTCTTATTGCTTATGAGGGCTAATTCTGAGTAGCATACACCCTGCTTATTTTTGACACGGCCATATAGTTCGGCTTCCTTTTTTTCAGATATTGACTTCGAGACTTCATTATATATAATTAGTGCATCTTCTACCATATTTTTTTCTAAGAGGCTGTCTGCTTCATTTGTAAGACTTAGGAGTTTTAATTTGGCAATCTGCTCTGATTTTTTTTGAGGTCTGTATTGCCAAAAATAATAGAGTAAACTTCCTGCTAAAACGGCTATTAGAAGCCCGGTCGCTACCTTAGATACCCAGCCTTTTATATTTAATTTTTTCTTTGGCTCTTCTTCGATAGTATTTGAATCGCCGGGGCTTAAATCGTCTTTGTCAACGGGCATTTATTCTCACTCTGTGACAAGTCGGGAATGATCCCGACCTACGAAACTAATTCCTCGACTTCGCTCGGGGTAAACCTTATCTCTCTTTAGGGGATAGGCAATCTCAGTGGGCCTATTCTATGTTTGTTATAATTCAATTTATGGCAAAAAACTGGTTTGTCAACCACAATTAACAGGAATTTTAAGCAATTTATTCAGCTTAGCATCAGATTTCTCTTGAGTCAGTAGACCCAGCTTGTCCCTACAGGATGGTGTAACCTATCTCAAGCTGGGAAAATCAAATTTAATCCCACGTTGTCCTCAACGTGGGTCTACGAGCTTTTCCCCACCATGACAGGTCGGGAATGATCCCGACCTACCCGCCTGCGTCGGGCAGGCGAAAATAGATAAAATTCAGAAGATTTTCCTTGACTAATTGATAATAGTTACCGATATTGTGAAAAAGTTCACAAAGTTGAGGAATCTGGGTTTTGTGGGACAGAAACAGAAGAAGTAAAGGGGAAATTTTATGAAAAATCTGTTGCCAAAATTACCGGAGCACATCTTCAGACTTTTCTTGGTCTTTCTGGTCTTTTTGGGAGTAATATTATTAGTAAGATTTTTCATCCCGAATTCATTCAGAGAGCACAAAGTACAAATAGCTTCAACTGTGGAAAGAGAGAAAGCCCGGGAGATAAAATTTGCCGGCACTTCTGCCTGCGCGGTCTGCCACGAAGAGCAGTATAATATAAAAAAGAATGGCTATCACAAGAATCTTTCCTGTGAGACTTGCCATGGCCCGGCTCAAGGACATACCGAAAATCCTACTGAAATAAAGCCCCCGGCACCTCGAGACCGAAAATTCTGTCCGGTCTGCCATGCTTACAATGCTTCCCGACCCATCGGTTTTCCCCAGATCAATCCGGTAGCTCACAATCCCTTACAACCCTGTATCACCTGCCACGAGCCGCATGATCCCAAACCTCCTGAAACTCCCAGGGAATGCAAAGCCTGTCATGGGGAATTCGAGCGGACCAAAGAGGTCTCTCCCCATGTTTTGCTGAAATGCACCACCTGTCATGTTACCCCAGCTTTGCATAAAGTAACCCCCTGGAGCGTCCGACCCTCCAAACCGACCACCAGGGAATTTTGCGGCAGATGTCACGGTCAGGAGTCTACCGTAGCCAAAACAGCCAAGGTGGATATGGCCAGCCACGGAGAAAAATATGTCTGCTGGCAGTGCCATTATCCTCATGCCCCGGAGGTGAGATAATGGATAGAAGGAATTTTTTGAGAAAGACTTTATCTTTTATTATTTCAGTGGGTGCCTTGGGCTCCTTGAAAGAAATCTTGAACATCATTCCGGCTATAGCGGAAGTTAAGAACGGTGAGCTGACCAAGCCGGTTTACGGGATGGGGATTCAGATCGATAAATGTATCGGGTGCGGCAGATGTGTGGAGGCCTGCAAGATTGAAAATGATGTTCCCCAGGAGCCGTTTTTCTTCCGGACCTGGGTGGAAAAATATGTGATTAAAAAAGATGGAACTGTGATAGTGCAAAACATCGCCAATGAAACCGGAGCTGAAACAGTCCCGGAAAAAGATATTTTGAGATCCTTCTTTGTGCCGAAACTTTGTAACCAATGTGCCAATCCTCCTTGTGTCCAGGTCTGTCCAGTTGGAGCTACCTTCAGCACCGAAGAAGGGGTGGTTCTGGTAGATGAGAAGCGCTGTATCGGATGCCGCTACTGCATTCAGGCCTGTCCTTATGGCGCCCGTTACCTGCATCCTACCAAAAAAACCGCCGACAAATGCACTTTCTGCTATCACCGCATTGAAAAAGGACTTTTGCCGGCTTGCGTTGAAGTCTGTCCTACTCAAGCCCGGATTTTTGGGGATTTAAAGAGTATGGCTTCCCCCTTGGTCAGATTCAAGCGAATGAACAAGCTGCATGTTCTTAAACCGTATCTCAATACCGAGCCGAAAGTTTCTTATGCTGATTTGGATGGGGAGGTCAGATGATTCCACAGATGACTGATAAACTAGCTGAGCTTTTAAAACAAGTGATGGGTTACATCTATCCCAATGAGATTGAGATTCACTGGTCGATTTTAATTGTGGTCTATCCCTATCTGACCGGGCTTG
>Ga0154874_165_pt1 | contig 19635 bp, 14 predicted proteins | sample Rifle2008BG19ft_FD_105846 | JGI IMG/M metagenome (GOLD analysis project Ga0154874, IMG submission 105846) | candidate division Zixibacteria bacterium RBG_19FT_COMBO_42_43
ATTCCAAGAGAGCCGCCACCGCGGTCGGCTCCAGAACCACATCATACTCCCCCGGCTCCAGACCCTGCGGGTTTTTACTGTCCAAACATTTCTGAATGGCGATTTCAGCCAATTTTTCTGTATCTATATCATCCACATCTCGCGATAACCCATCAGAATAACCGGAGGAGGTATCGGACATCACGACAATGTTTATCCCAGCCGAACTGGTGGGCTGATAGCAAGCCACTCCGTTGGAATTCAAAACCGCTATTTCGGCATCTCCGGTGGATAACGCTCCGGCTACATCGAAATTATATTTAGCTGCCTTGTCAAAAATCTTTTTTATTTCTTTGGCTCTCTGCAAGGGAGTGAAATTAGCGGTTTTCTTATTGTAAGTTTTGACTTTTTTATAGGCCTGCTTCTTGGGTAATCCGGTAAAAAGGGGGTTCTCTTTTTGATTTTTGGCTATCTCCATGGCCTTATTCAGTGCGGAATTTAAACTTTCTTTGACCAAAGAATTGCAAGACGCCACTCCTATTTTTTTGCCTAAAGCCACTCTGAAATAAACTTTGCTGTTGGTCTCGAACATATTCTGGTGAATGGTGGAATTGGCATAGCGGGAAACCCCTCCGGAGCCGTTAATCAAAACCGCTTCGGTCTGGTCAGCCGGGGATTTTTTGATTATGGGTTGCAGCAGGGAAAAGATTTTATCTTTGCCGATCATTTGGACACCCCCACCTGCACTTTATGAAATCTGGCCGGGGAAGTGCCGTGAGCCACATGCATGGTTTGTATAGGCTCCCCCTTGCCGCAATTGGGAACTCCCCAGACCTTCCAGTAGTTGCGGTTGCAGACCGCATCACATTTATTCCAGAATTCCGGGGTGATGCCGGTATAAATTGGATTCTTATAAACTTTTCCAGTCAACCTTCCGTCTTTGATTTCCCAGGCAATCTCTAATCCAAATTGGAAGTTTAACCTCTTATCATCGATGGACCAGCTTTTATTACTGCCCAATAAAATTCCATCTTTAGTATCCGCAATCAAATCTTCCAAATTAGCATCCCCGGGCTCCAAATTTATATTGGTCATTCTGATTAAAGGAATCCGGTTCCAGCCATCCGCTCTCATAGTGCCATTGCTTTTCTGACCCAAAACCGGCGCCGTTTCACGGGAAGTCAGATAACCCACAAATAATCCTTCTTTGATGATATCAGTCCTCTGGGCTTTGACCCCTTCGTCATCATAGCCAAAAGTGCCTAAGGCACCTTCCACGGTAGCATCTGCAGTTATATTGACTTTACTTGAGCCGTATCTCAATTTTCTTAATTTATCCAAAGTCATGAAACTTCCACCCGCCAAGCTGATTTCCGTCCCTAAAACACGGTCTAACTCTATGGGATGGCCGCAGGATTCATGCACCTGCAAAGCCATCTGTTCGCTGGAGATAATTACGGTGGTTTCGAGCGAAGGACAGGGTTCGGCTGAAAGTAAGGCGATAGCTTCTTCCCGCACTCTTTCCATGTTATCCAGAAGTTTTAGCTCTTCAATAAATTCGTAGCCCATGGTCCCTAAATTTCCTCCGTGAGAGTTGGGATAATTTCTCCACTGGGCATCGGTTCCTTCCACTGCTACTGCCATAGCGCCGGCGCCTGATTCAATTATGGATTGCTCAATCAAGCTGCCGTCAGTGTTGGCAAATATTTTTTCGGTTTTAAAGAAATCCATGGAGGCCTCGGCCACTTTTATTTTGGGATGTTTCATCAAAATTTCTGTGGAGCGGATTAGCAAGTCCAATTTTTGATTTACCGGGACTGCGAAGGGATCGATTCTGAATTTGCTGATGTATTTGTCTTTGTAAACTTCATTCTCAGCCAGGACCACTTCATTTTTCTTGGTGGTGGCGGAGGCCTTGGCAATTTCCAGGGCTAAATTGGCGATTCTCTTGAATTCTGCCGGGGTCAAAATGGAACTGGCAGCGAATCCCCAGGCACCGTTGTGTAGAACCCGAATCCCGAAACCGGCATCTTCATTTTGAGATAAGGCCTCTACGTTTCCGTTCTTGACTTTTATATTTTGGCTTAAGCGCTGGGTCCTGCGGATATCCGCGTAAGATGCTCCTTTTTTCTTTAAATATTGAATTGTTTCCTTGAGCTGTTCTTTCAATTCTCCTCCTTCTTTACTGTGAAGAATTTCCAATTTATAAAATTCCTACGGGAAATGTCAAGTGGAATTAGGTTTCAATTTGGGAAATTTTGCAAGTTTTGCCACTCCGGTGAATTTACATTTCTCGGAAGCTAAATAGTTTGCCAGTTCAGCAGACTTGACAACATCTTTATTCAATTGGAAACTTGCCAAAAACCCGGCCCCAAAAACATCACCACAGCCGATATTGTCCATTACTTTTCTAATTGGAAGTCCAGCGATTTTCTTAACCGAAACCTGGTTTCCTTTCATCCACCCAACTATAGCACCATCTTTACTTAGAGTTAAAAGAAATATTTTAGGGCCTAATTTCAAGATGTTTTTAGCTTCTAACTTTAAATCAGCTGTTTTTAATTTTTTATTTAGAACAGTTTCCAGTTCAGTTCTATTCATCTGTAAGATGTCACAGCATTGAACATAAGCTTTCCAATTTTCAGGTTGTCTCAAAAATCTTTTATTATTTTTATCAATTCCCAATGTCAAGCTGTGGATATCCAGCAATATCAAACCCTTGAAGTGTCTTCTGGCTTTTTTTAGTGTCTCCAAGTTCATATCCCAACCGGAGATAAAATTTATCAAAATCGCATCTGATTTTAAAAATGGCTTTAGCTGTTTGAAATCCAAAGCTGGAGCTTTTCCTTCCAGATATTCTTCTCGGTTTTGTAATTTGTCATAATACATCCAGCAGGTGTTATGCTTTTGAGGAACTATTTTTATTCCGTCTAATTTCAGATTGGAAAATCTTGAGAAGAATTTTACAAATTGGAAATAGCGATCGGCTCCGACATTACAGACCGGATAAATTTGAGCTTTATCTTCGAGGAGGGTAGCTAAAGTGCAAACATTGTAAGCAATCCCACCTAAACTGGTTTTCTTTTTTTTATCGGGAAAAATAATTATATCCTGGTTAATAGTGCCGATTACCGCAATTTTAAGCGACTTCAAATCTCTTTTAGTTTTTTGACCACCGTGTTGAAAACTTCTTCAGCAGAAATTTCTTTCATACATTTAAAATGCCCTAAGGGACATTTTTGGTGACCGTGTATTCCACAAGGGCGGCAGGACAGATTTTTTTCAATTATGAGATGACCGTCACCGTAAGGATAGAAACCAAATGCCGGGACCGTAGAGCCATAAATTTCAACCACCGGAGTTTTCATAGCCACTGCCATATGCACCGTAGCAGTATCGTTGGCCAAAAGCAACTTGCACTTGGATAAAAGTGCCGCGGAGTCAAGCAAACTTAATTTACCGCAGGCCACTACAGGTTTTGTCTGCATAAAATTACCAATACCATTTGCTAACTTTTCATCCTCTTTTGACCCAATTACAACCACTTTTGCCTTCTCATTTTGAATCAACCAATCAGCCACTTTAGCAAACCCCTCCGGCAGCCATCTTTTGGTAGCCCAGGTTGAACCGGGAGCTATGGCAACTATTTTATCATTTGAACTTATTTTATTTTCTGCTAAAAAACTTTCCACTCTGGCAAAATTATTTTTATCCGGAAACAACTCCGGCAACTTTTCTTTCAATGCTAAACCGTTGGCTTGAATTAAAGAAAGATTACGGTCAATCTCATGCAGATTATTTTGATAAGTAATTTTTTTAGTCAGGAAAAAACTGGCCTGGTTTTTATCAAATCCGATTCTTTCCGGAATCTTGGAGAGGAAAACTAGAAAACTGGTGCGGTAAGAACGGTGCGGAACCAGAGCCAGGTCAAATTTGGCTTGCTTAATTCTGTTCACCAGCTGAAAAAAGGCATGTAAGTTTTTTTCTTGGCCTCTTTTATCATACACAATCACGTCATCCACATAAGGATTATTTTTCAGCAACCCTTCAGTTTCGGGAATGACCAAAACGGATAATTTTGCATTTGAAAACTTTTTTTTGATAGCTTTGATTAAAGGAGTAGTCAAAACTACGTCACCGATAAAAGCGGTCTGAACCAGTAAAATTTTCTCAGGCATTTTAATAAATATTTAAAGTAGATTTCCATCTCCGGTGTTGCCAGAACCAGTGGTCCGGATATTTTCGGATATATTCTTCTATTTTGCTGGTATAAACCTGAGTTAAATTTTTTATGTCTTCATCTCTATTACCGGTCTCATGGAGATAAATCGGTTTTTCAATCACAACTTTGTGTTTGCCATTTTGTTGATTTAAAGACAGCGCTATTACTATGGGGGCCCCGGTTTTCAAAGAAAAAAACGCTGGTCCCTTGTGAGTGGAAGCCGGCTGCCCCATAAAATTCACAATCACCCCGTTTTTGCCGGCATCCTGGTCCGGCAGTACCGCCACAATTTGATTAGAGTTCAGTAATGCCAGAATTTTGCCGGCCGAGACACTTTTGTATAACACTGTGACTCCTTTATCTTCCACATAGCTGTAAACTAAATTTTCTGCCAGATGATTGTTCTGCCGCTGGACTAAGAAATTCATGGGATAGCCGGCTAACCTGACCGAGGTCCCTCCTATCTGCCAGCTGCCGAAATGAGAGCTGACTAAAATTGCACCTTTACCGTGTTGCATTATTTCATCCAGATAATGTAAATTCTCAAACTCTAAGTTGGATAAAATTTTTTCTTTGCTCAAAGCCGGAAAAATCAGATGCTCTATAAAGCCTCTGGCCATGTGACAATAAGACCCTAGCGCGATTTTCTCGATTTCATTTTCGGTCTTCTGATTTCCGAAAACCATCCTCAGATTAGCCAAGGTGACTTTTCTTCTGATTCTAAGCAGGCCGAAGCCGACCTTTCCTAAAAAATTTGCTATTTTCAGATTGATTCGATAGGGAAGCAGGCGAAGGATTGCACCGATGGTTAGAAGCAACCAATATTCTAAGAGATGTCGAAATCTTTGGGGGCTATTCCCAGATCTTCTTTTTCCCATTTTTGCAAAATCTTTTTGCTTCTTCTCTTTTTATAAAGATACAGCCCCACAAAGATTATAGCAAGCACAGTCCAGAACGGAAAATCACCCAGTATCAGAGTCATCCAGTTGTATTTTTTCTTTATATAAGTCAAATATTCGGCTTCGAAATCAGCATAATCGGAGCCGGTGGTTTTTAACAAAGCAGAATTCGGATTCTCCCCGTTTTTTATAAGCAACAGCAATTTCTTAAAATTTTCTACCCCGTATTCAGAATTGATGTAATTTACTCCCAGAAAACTTTGGGCGTAACCTAAATGAGCTTTGCTTTCTGAAAAATGGTTGAGGGAATCGATTTTTGACAAGGACAAAAGCGATCCGGTCAGAACCACCCTAGCCAGAAGAATCCTGTCATCCCAGCCCCATTTTTCCGACTGCCAGACCGCAAATCCTTCATTTATCCAGAGGGGCAGATATTGCTCATCTATGTAATTGACTAGGAAAATATGCGCCAGTTCATGTTGTAAAACTTCGTTTATTGATTTTCCGGATTTGTGCCAGCCCGGAGATTTTATCACAATGACATTTCTTGTGGGCAAAGCTACAGCCAGGGTCCATTCTGGTATTCTCTCTCCCACCAGAGCTTTGAATTTCTCCTCGGACTCGGCAACCTGGATCTGAACTTTAGTTTTGAGACTGTCTCCGAAAAAGTTTACAAAATTTGCATAGCTCTTCTCTAAAATCACACCAACCTTTTCACCGAAACTTTTGTCTTGCGAGAAGATTTGAAAATGTGAGGTGGCGATTAAATTTTGTTCCTGACCGATGGAAATTGAGAACAAAAGCAGAAGAATGAGTAATGCCAGGAATAGTTTAGAATTGTGCATGGAAATTAAATAATACTACGGTTTCTTCTTCAAAACTCCCTGCAGAAAATCTTCCACTTTTTTCTTGGTGTCTTCTTTTTTATCCTGCAGTTTATTTTTTAAGGAATCCTGGAATTTCTTCTGAGCCACCGAGGTATCTATCATAAACTTGGGGTCCTTGGCTGTGCCACCGATTTTTATCTGCAAATCTATTCTTCCCTGCTCATCTTTGAAATACTGAGCCATATTGCCCAAAGATGCGAATTGTCTTGAAACTTCGGCTTCCAGCTTTTTAGAAACCTCCGGTGAGAATTTGATACTTAGCAGGTAATCCAAAGATTGGTCCAAACCGATGGAACCGGCTAATTTCCAGTCACCGGTTTTGCTGGTAGCGTCAAAATCCGCAAAAAAAACTCTCTGATTGACTATTTTAAATGAATTTTTTAGCATTTTGATCGGCTCTTCCTGGTAATTATCCAGTTTTAAGAAACTCCCCAACTTATTAAAGAACTCAAAATTGACCAGCTTCCCCTCTGCCAAAACTCCGGTACCGGAGGCAGTAAGTGATTTCAAAATTTCTTCTTCAGAAAAACCCTGACTGGTAAAATTAGCATTCAGATTAAATTTCCCGAACAGGCGATTATCAATCTTTGTAAAGCGGGATAGAAAGTCGTTGACTTCGATGTTGGTGGCTTTGACTTTGGTATCAAATTTTAGGCTATCTGCGTTGTTTAAATCACAGTTGGCTTCCCCTTCAATAAAACCGGAATAGATTTGCGAACTCACATTTTGGATTTTCAAGACATTGTTAATTAAGGTTAAGTCAGCTTTAAAATTTTTAAAAGGCATCTTTCTAAACATTACCGAGTCCACTGCAATTTTCCCCTTTAGGTCTGCTACTACCCCAATTGCTAAAAATAAAGGTGGTGTTTTTTGAGTTGTCGGAGAATTGGTTTTGGCAGTCGCCGAATTTTCGGGAATAAGCTCATCTAAATCTAAATAATCGGAAGTTAGATTGAAAGTGAACAGAGGTTTGGGGGTGGCTTTATTTTTATTAAGTAGGTAGGGAACTAATTTTTTACATTCCCCGTTAATAACAAAAGAAGATTTTCCACTGGTAGCTGATAGACGATTAACACTTAAATCCCCGTCAGCAATTTTTAAATTCCCGTTTAATTTTTCAAGCGGTTTACTCAAATTGAGAGAGGAAATTTTAATATCCTGTAAATTCAAATCACCCGAAAAATTCAGACTCTCAAAGCTTTTCATCTTTCCAAAAATCTTTCCCTTGACATCTAAATTTCCTGCCAGAGTTGTCCCTTCCGGCAAGGTTACAAATTCGGGAACGATAGCTAAATTTAGCTTACTGCTGAATTCAGCCGAAAGCTCGGGTGCTTTCAAGTTTGATACAACCGCTTTAAGCTGAAGCGGATTATTGCCAAACTGTGCCCGGGAGGTGGATAAGGTTAAACTATTGTTGGTAAAATTACTCTCCAAAACCGGAATCGTCACAGCAGATTTGGTCTTGGCTGACTGAATTTTTAAATCCTTTCCCGTCAATTTCCCATTTAACTGGGTCGGATAAAATCCGGTTTTAAGATCCCATTTTCCTTCGGCGTTAAAAGTCAACCGACCTGAACTTTTTATGTCTTGCTTTAATAAATTCGCAGGAAGCAAGCTTAAGAGGTTTTCGACATTGATTTCGTCCGAGTTAATTTTTAAAACCATCTGTGGTTGCTTGGTAACCTGGGTTATCTTTCCCTGCAATTTAGTTTTATTTTTGTTCCAGGAAAAAATTACTTTGTTCAGGTTTAAGGAATCAGTCTTCAGATTATAGGCCATATCATACTCCAAAGCCAAAGGTATATCATAATTTTTTGACAATTTTGGTGAGAACATTTCTAAGCTTTTGACTTTTATTTTTCCGCTAGTGAAAAATTCCTTTAGATCGGGATTGTAATTTAATTTACTTTCTTGCGATAATTCATGAATTATAATGCGGCTTTGCTGAGGCGAATTTAAATAAACGATTCGGCCTTCTTTGAGTTCGAACTTATCAAAGGCGGCCGGTAACAGGATTGGGCTACCGCTGGTTGCCAGCAAATCGCCGTAATTATTTAATGCAACCGTTTTTTTCTCTAAGTTTATGGTGGGCTTGACCAAGGTCAGCTTTTTCAATTCAATCCGTTTTTTTAAAAGAGGCCAAAATTTCACCTCCACTGAAAATTCATCCAAAGTCAGAAGATTCTTTTCTTTGAAACCGGGCATATTTTCAATAGCGACCCCTTTGATTTCAACACCTATTCCTCCCCAGATGGAAATCGAAGCATCCTCTACCGTAACTTTCCGGTTCAGGGCCTGCTCAATCTTGGGCAGGGCATAAGCCAAAATCTTTTCCTTGGTGAAAATAATTTTAGCCGTAACCGTAGCGGCGATGAGCAGTACGATTATTATTCCAAAAATTATGCCGATGACCTTGAGAAACTTTTTGCTGCTAGGATTCATATGCTCTAATTGTCGTCAAGAGGAACTTTGAATTTTAAATTAAACTTTTGATAAAAGAATTTATTCTTCAACTTTAACAATAATCCCGCCACCCAACAAAATTTCTCCATCGTAGAAAACCGCAGATTGCCCCGGAGTAATAGCTCTTTCCGGCTTATCGAATTCTATTCTGACTTTATTTTCATCCAAAACAGAAAGAGTTGCTGAAGCCGGCTGATGCTGATTTCTGATTTTCACCTGACATTTTATAGATTTTTCAGGTTTAGGTATAGAAACCCAATTAACTTGGTTGACAGTAAAAATTTTCTTCCATAACTCTTTATCCTCAGCAATATAAATAGTATTTTCCTTAGGTTCGATTTTAGCCACATACATCGGTTTTCCAAACCCTTTTCCGAATCCTTTTCTCTGTCCGATAGTGTAAAAAGGAATCCCCTGATGCTCTCCCACCTTTTCTTTCTTCAGATTATAAATCGGACCCGGTTTGACTGAATTTCCATTTTCCCATTCTTTGAAAAATCTTTCATAATCATTATCCGGCACAAAACAAAGCTCCTGGCTGTCCGGCTTGTTGGCAGTTTTTAAATTGTACTTTCTAGCCAATTCACGCACTTGTGTTTTGGTCAAATCACCTAGGGGAAACAACGTTTTCGACAAATCCTTTTGCGATAAACTCCACAAAACATAGGACTGGTCTCGGGATGAATCTTGGGCTTTTAGAATCTGATATCTGCCGGTTTTTTCATCAAATTTTATCCGAGCATAATGACCGGTAGCCAAAAATTCAGCCCCTAACGGAAAAACTTTCTCTCCCAAAATTTCCCATTTGACTTTGCGGTTGCAGATTATACAAGGGAAAGGAGTTCTGCCGGATTTATACTCATCCACAAAATTGGAAATTACATTCTTTTTGAACTCTTCTTTGAAGTCAAAGACCCAGTGCTTGGCTCCAATCTGGTTGCAGACATTTCGGGCATCATTGATTGTTTCAATGGAACAGCAAACCGACTCTCTGAAAATATTACCTCCCACCTCATCGTATTCCCAGAGTTTTAGGGTTACTCCCACAACTTCATAGCCTTGTTCTTGGAGCAAACAGGCTGCCACCGAGCTGTCCACTCCGCCGGACATGGCTACAAAGACCAATGGTTTTTTATTTTTTAGCATATCAATTCAATTAAAATTATTTGCCTGAAAATGCAAGTCAATTCATAAGTTTATACGAAAAGCTATTGACTTTTCCTGCATTTTAGTTATGTTGAATCGGCTACCGGAGGTTTTGGGAATATGTCAAATAGAATAAAGATTTTCTTATTTTTTGCACATCTTTCTTATTTTCCTGCTTTGGCACAGGTGGATACTGCCTGGGTAATGCGTTATGAAGGGGTGGGATTTGGGGAAGATGTTCCTACCGACATTGAAGTCGATGATAATGGCAATGTTTATGTTACTGGTTATAGTGATGGTTATATAACTTACTATGATTATGCAACAGTCAAGTACTCCCCTAACGGAGATGTCTTTTGGGTTAGTCGATATATTGGATTAAACATCGGCGATTGGCCTGCCGATTGGGCATCTGCTTTGGCAATAGATGATAGTGGAAATGCATATGTAACCGGATCTAGCTTCAACGGGATTTCTTACGATTACGCTACGATTAAATATAACCTAAATGGAGACACTATGTGGGTCAGACGTTACAATGGACCTAGCAATGGTGATGACGGTGCTAGCGCTTTAGCAGTGGATAGGAATGGTAATGTGTATGTAACGGGTTGGAGCTGGAATGGAAGCACTTATGATTACACTACTATCAGGTACACAACAGACGGAGAACTGTGTGGGTAAGACGCTACCAGGGAGCAGCCTTGGCTTTAGCATTAGATGAAAATGGAAATGTTTATGTAACTGGTCATACTTGGGGTGTAAATTCTCCAGATTATGCTACCATAAAATATTCTCCAACCGGAGACACTTTGTGGGTCAGACGCTATGCTGGTCCAGGAGATAAAGACGATCGAGCCTCAACTCTAACAGTAGATAAGAATGGCGATGTGTATGTAGGAGGTAGTTCTGGAACCATTAAATATTTGTCCAACGGAGATTTGGCATGGATCAGAACTGAGGCAATCGGTTCTTTGTCGCTCGACAATACTGGCAGTCTTTATATAGTGGGTACACTAACAGGCATAGGAGGTACTTATGATTACTCCGCTATAAAATATTCACCAAACGGAGATACTTCATGGGCTAGAAGCTACAACGGGCCGGATAACGATGAGGATATTACATCTGCCCTGGCATTAGACGAAAATGGAAATCTATATGTAACTGGTAGCAGCGTTAGTAGCAAAACTTGTTCTGATTATGTCACGATTAAGTATTCACCTAACGGAGATGTTTTATGGATTAAACAATATGACGACCCGTATGGTTTTTGTGAGAGGCCTACTGATTTGGCAGTGGATAAAGGTGGAGCCGTATATGTGAGTGGATACAGCGGTTTCTGGGAGCCTTCCCAATACGACTGGGTGACCGTCAAGTATTTTCAATGCTTCGCCAAGCCAGGAGATGCTGACGGAGACAGCACCATTCAGATATCTGACATTGTTACTATAATAAATTATCTTTTTAAAGAACAACCAGTACTGAATCCTTCCTGCCGAGGAGATGTTAATGCAGACGGCAAAGTTTTACTGTCAGACATAGTCTATCTCATAAATTATCTTTTCAAATCTGGCCCAACACCCCTAAAAAGTAAAGAGTGTTGCTTGTAGGTAATTTTAAAATATTTTAATTATTTTTTGTAGCAGCGAAAGCCGGATGCAAATTTCTAATCTTCTCCACAATCCCCGGCAAAATTTCAGTCACATACTCCACATCTTCCATCGAATTAAATCTCCCAAAAGAAAATCTCACCGAACCCAGAGTCAGATGCTTAGGAACTCCCATAGCCATCAAAACATGCGATGGCTCCAGCGAACCGATAGAACAAGCCGAACCAGAAGATACAGCCACTCCCTGCAAATCCAAACCCAAAATAATCGACTCTCCATCACAACCGTTAAAAGATAGATTAACCGTATTGGGAACCCTCAAAGTCGGATGCCCGCTCAGATAAACCTCCGGAATAGTGTCTAAAATTTTCTTCAAAAAAGACTCACTGAGTCTTTTCATTTTATCTTGATATTCATCCAAATCTTGCGCAGCAATCTCACAGGCCTTACCTAACCCCACAATCGAAGCCACATTCTCCGTTCCAGCCCTACGACTTCTCTCTTGATTTCCCCCTTGCAGTAACGAAGTAATTTTCGTCCCTCTTTTGATGAATAAAACTCCAATTCCCTTTGGAGCATACAATTTATGCCCGGAAATAGAGAGCAAATCCACCCCTAATTTCTGCACATCCACCGAAATTTTTCCTATTGATTGAACCGCATCGGTGTGAAAAACAACATTGCGCTCTTTGGCAATTTTGAGTAATTCTTCAATCGGCTGAATGGTTCCGACTTCGTTGTTAGCGTGCATGATTGAGACAATAACAGTATCTTTGCGAACCGATTTTCTTAAATTATCCGGGTCAACCATTCCGAATTTATCCACATCCAGATAGGTTACACTGTAACCATTTTCTTCCAAAAATTTACAGGTTTCCAGCACCGCCTGATGCTCAATTTTGGAAATTATGATATGGTTCCCTTTATTTTTATTAGCCCATAAGATTCCCTTGATAGCCCAATTATCTGATTCCGAGCCACAGCTGGTAAAATAAATTTCAGATGGGTGAGCATTGATAAGTTTGGCTACTTTTTCTCTGGCTTCTTCAACCGCCACTTTGGCTTCTCTCCCAAAAGAGTGCAAACTGGAAGGATTACCAAATTTTTCGGTTAAATAGGGCTGCATGGCCTCCAGCACCTCCGGATGAATCGGAGCCGTGGCGTTGTAATCTAGGTAAATTTCAGGCATAATTTTTCCTTTAGCCAATATATCTCAAAAGTTAGGTTTTTGTCAATCTAAATACGAAATGGAGTAGTAAAGGTATAGCTAAATTCGGTTACTTAGGAAATTTTTAAGCGGTTTATAAACTCTCGGGTAGTATCAGAAATATTGGGAGAACAAATAATAGCTGAAGCTACCGCAACTCTTTTTGCTCCGGCATTAATAACTGACCCCAGATTATCCAGATTTATCCCCCCTATAGGGAAAAAGGGAATTTTCAACTCTTTTTTGGCTTGTCTGATTAAACCCAATCCCACCGGCTGAGGAATTCTTTCTTTGGTGGTAGTATAAAAAATCGGACCTAAACCCACATAATCAGCTCCCTGTTTTTGAGCCGTTCTGGCTTTTTTAATATTTTCCGCCGAGGTCCCGATTATTTTATTTTTCCCCAAGAGTTTTCTGGCAACTGGAACAGGCAAGTCATTCTGTCCTACGTGAACACCGTCAGCATCAATGAACAAGGCAATATCCACTCTGTCATTGATTATTAAAAGAACCTTTTGGTTTTTTAAAATCTTTTTAATCTTTGTCGCCTCTTTTAAAAACTCTCCGTCCTCCGCATATTTATCCCGGTATTGAATCATCTGGACTCCGGATTTAACCAGCTGACTGGTCACATCTTCAACTTTTCTTTCTCCTATCAATTTTTTATCAACCAAAACATACAGCTGGGCTTTTTTCAAAATCTCTTTTTTATTCATGATTTACCGGCTTCATTTATCAACCATTTAAAAAGTTTTTGCGAACTTTCTTCTTCTAACATCATTTCCGGGTGCCACTGCACCCCGATAATTCTGGCATTTTTATGCTCAATTCCTTCGATTACCTGGTCATCTTTGGAAAGAGCTGAAGTGATAAATTCCGGTGCTATATTTTTTATGATTTGATGATGATAAGTATTAACCCAGAGCTCTTTTTTACCAATTATATTATTTAATTTGCTATGTTCAGTCAGTACGATTTGGTGACGGTTGCTGTATTTTGGTTTTCCTGAATTGTTATGCTCCAAAGTAAACTCTTTTCTTAATGATAGATCCTGATACAGATTTCCTCCAAAAGCCACGTTTATTACTTGCGGTCCCCGGCAGATACCTAGAACCGGGACTTCTTTTGCTTTAGCTTTTTTCATTAGCTCAATTTCCAAATAATCTCTTTCATTGGTAACCTCTACTGTATCAGAAACAATTTCTTCCCCATAAAAAGAAGGATGAATATCCTCTCCCCCGGTTACCAAAATTCCGCTTAAAATTTTAAACCATTCATCAGCGGTTTCCATGGTAGTCAGATTAGGCAGAAGTATTGGGGCGCCGCCGAAATTTTCCACCGCCTCAAAATAAGCTCTCTTCAAATAATCGAAGGGAAGAGTAGTGGGGCTTTCCCGCTTTTCATCCTGATACACCATACTGCAGGTGATTCCAATGATTGGTCTGGCCATTTAGAAAGAATATAGTAAACTTAGATGCAGCCGTCCATCCTTCAAGGGTTTTTCTCCTCTCAAAAGTCGCCGTCCGTAATCCAGACGAATCGGTCCCAGGGGGCTGAAATACTGGATTCCTATCCCGGCTGTCAGACGAATGTTTCGAAAGCTGATATGCTCGGTTTCAGACCAGATATTGCCATAATCTACAAAAAAATTCCAGCCGAACTTCCAGAACCAGTCGGCCCGGTATTCCAGATTGGCTAAACCCAAGATATTGCCGCCCAAGGGAGTCCCCGAAGAATCTTTGGCACCGATGCTGTTTTCCACATACCCCCTGATGGAGGAAGCCCCTCCCATATAAAAACGGTCGAAAGTGGGAATATAATTGGTGGGTGGCAAATCTTTTATGTATCCTAATTTTAAGCGGGTAGCCCAAACCTTGAATTTTTTCAGTTTCTTAGCTTCAAAATATCTGCTCCAGGAACCCACTATTTTGAAAAAGTTGTTGTCCCCTTCTAAAATTCCACCCACATATTCCAAATAAATTTGAGTCAAAGAACCTCCTAAGGGTATGAAAATATTGCTACGAGCATCGTTTTCAAAACTTAGGCTAACCTTTCTTCTTTCATTGATACCTTTTTCTTGCCGGAAACTAATCTCATCGGCCGGCGATATATCAAAAATGGTAATCTGCTGAAAACTCCCTCCCACCCACACCCGTGTCGTCTTTCTAATTTCCCGAGTCAAGCTGACATTGGCTCCAAACTCCTCTATGCGGTAGGGTTGAATCACGCTTTTTACTCCGGGGTCATAGAAAAAATCCAAACCCAGAGGGGTACGGGTGCCCAAAAACCAGGGTTCGGTGAAGGAGATTTTAAATCTGTTTTTTATGTTCTGCAGCTTGGTGATAATGGCATATCTGGAGCTGGCTGAAAAAGAAAATTTTTTGCCGCTCCCCCACAGATTTTTATTCCCCCATTCCCCCAAGAAATCAGCGGTTAAATCCTTCAGTGAGTCCTGCCCGGCTGCCACTTTAAATGAGATGTAATTTCGTTTTCTTTCTATCACTCTTAAAATAAAGTCCGGCTGTTTGGGTTTGGCTTTGGCATCTTTGGCTTCCAAGCTGATATAGTTAAAAAGACCGGTGGAGTAAAGTCGCTGCTGCGAGGTAATGACTTTCTCTCTTTTATAAATTTCCCCTTTTTTGAAGGTCAATTCCCTTTTGCCTACGTACGGTTGGGTCAGTTTGAATCCTTGCAATTCCACATCTCCGAAGATAACTAAACCACCGTTGTTTATTTCCAGGATTACGTCGGCTATTTTTTTATCCTCCGCCTGAATAATCAGCGGGTTTATTTCCGCATAGGGGTAGCCATTATTGGCGTAGACCGCTTTAATCTCAAAGATGATTAAAGCCAGTTTACTTCTATCCAAAGGAGCGCCGGATTTTAAGGACGAAAGGCTCTTTCTGGCTTTGGCATTCAAATTCTCAATACCCCCCCGGACGGTCAAATTGTTCAAGCGGGTCTGCACCCCTTCATAAATATTTATGAAAACTACCGCCTTATTGTCCGTGCTGTCAACCTGGTAGCTGATGCTGGTAGTGGCTTCCCAGAAGCCATTCACATGATACAAAGAGTCAATGGCAAAGACATTCTCCTCTATTCTTCTGGGAAGAATTTTGGGACGAGAGAAAATATTTATCCAACTTTTGGTATAACTGGTTTGACTTTTGATTTTCTTGGCGGAAAAATAGCTGTTCCCCTGGACTATAATGTTTTTGATGACAAATTGCCGGGGTTGTGCTTTTTTATTCTGGGCTAGAGCCGCGCCTGTCAGGGAAAAAATGATGATTGACACAATTAAAATGACCTGGAAGAATCTGGAAATACGACTGAAATTGGGGGAAGAAAAAATTTTTCTCCTTTTGGTCAATTAAAACTCCAGATGTAAATTAAGCCCTACTTTGTATAGATTCTGTTTGTCTTTATTCCCTTCTAGGTATAGATTTTTGTTCAGCCGGTATTCCAACCCTACTTCATATACTTCCGGCGAGGAAAGCCGGCCGGTATATCTGCCGTACAAATTTCTCAAAAAATATTTCCCCACCGTGACTTCGGTGCCTAAAAGGTCAAACTTTTCACCCCAGGCCGGTTTGACCTCAAAGGTCTCAACACCGATGGTGCGGTAAGCCCATTGTCCTAAAAACTGGTTTCCGGCTCCGCCCAAACCGGATATGACTTTTTCCTGAAAGGCACCACCGATACCAGCCGTATCTACTGTGGAAAATCTGCGGTTTAAGGTAAGGACTTCTAAGATATCATCTTTGGTGTAATCAGACCCCGGGGCCGGATTTACTTCCGGGGCCGAAAGTGTTCCTTCAATCAAAAGCTTCAGTTTGGTATCATCCGCTTTGGCAAGGACCGAGCTGGCATTTTGTCCTTTACCATAAATATCGGTGGTAACTAAAAAGTGAAGTTTAGGGTCAATTTTTTCTATATTGTCAAAAATCAGTTCCCCTTCCTCTATGTCGAATGTAGTGCCGGGCAAAAAATATTTTCCCCGCAATACCTGAAGGCTTCCCAAAAAACGTAATTCCCCTTCCTGCCGGGTAACCAGCACCTCTCCTCCAAATTCAGCCCTTAAATCGGAATTAATCACCCACAAATTGTTTAAGGCAATTACTGAAAAATCCCAGTTCCAGAGTGCTTCCGGATGGGCCGGTACCTGGGAAGCATAGTAACCCGACCCAGAAGCCGTGCCAAACGGCTCTAAGTAGCTGGCCTCTCTAATTGCTATTTGACCGGAAACTAAAGGGGGTGATTCTCCGGTGACGGATAAGGAAAGCTCTGCAATACCAGTTAAATCAACATCTTCATAGGCGAAGGGTAAATCTTTTCCCTTGATAGTCAGGTCATAGGCAAAAGTTTCGATATCTTTTACCTTAATATTACCCCGGGCGGTTATTTTACCTTTTTCTATGTATCCGACTGCTTCGTCAAAATAAATATCTTCATTGACCATCCGAATCACTGCCTTCACATCTGTTAGGGGATCCTGTAACTCGGCAATTTTTAAAATTCCTTTTTCCAATTTTACAATTCCGTTCAATTGAGGGTGAACTGGCGTTCCCTCAATTTGAATGTTAGAGTTAAAGTCGCCAGTTAGGTATTCAATGTCAGGGATAAACAAATGAATTATGCTGAAACTGTTTCCTTCTCCTTCGAAAATTATCTTCTGGGGCTGGTCCAATAATCTGTCTTTGGTTTTATAAAATGATAAATTTATGGGGGCGCTTCCGCTCCAGGAGTATTTGGCATCCGGGCTGGACAAACTTAGTTTATTTATCCGCAAGTTCTGGTTTTCGTATTCCACATCAAAATCCATTTTCCCCAAATTAACCGTCATGTATTTGACGCTGTCAATGCTTCCGGCCAGTTGCATTTGGGGGTTTTGAAAAGTTCCAGTCAGATTAGTGGTGGCTGAAAAAATACCTTTAAATTTTCCAGGTGATAAAAATATATCGGCCCAGGTTTCGGCTAAAATGTTGGAGAACTGAAGTTGTAAATTTAGCTCTTCTTCGTAGCTGATGGTTCCGGTTATTCTTATCTCACCTTTAGGTGTATAAATTACAGCCCGCTTGAAATCGATATCCTCTTGCCTTACATCTACTAAAATCGGTTCCCGATTTTCAAATTTAACACCTCTATAAACCAAATCAAGCTTTTCAATGACTAAGGGCTGAATATCCTTTTCGGTGTTTACTTTTCCCTTGAAGTTCAGCTGATAATCCTTTTGCCAGGCCAGGCTGGAGTCAAAGTAAATATCAAAACCATCCAGGGAAATCCAGGTTTTACAGCTATCGTATGGAATCTCCCAGGCCGAGCCGGATTTTATATCTAAATCCAAATGCCCTTTCTGATGTGAAATATAGTTGGCTACTGACAAATTGGCTTTAAAATCAGAGCTGAAAAACTGATAAGCCCAGACCGAATCAGAGATAAAATCTCCGTCGGCATTAAAATCTTCTGTTTTGCCCGTGATTTTCAGATTGGCTTTACCTCTGCCGGCCATTTCTTTGATAAAAATCTGGTTGGTAAAATCAGTCAGGTCTTTAAAATTCACTTGGGCTTGGATATCGATATTACCGTCATATTCCAGATCTCCCGAAAAAATCCCTTCGCTATGTTTATAGCGTGCCCTAAAGCCTTCGTAGAAATGAATTTTGTTGAAATCCAATGTGAATTTTCCCAGGGCTTCATTAAAGCTGTAAGTATCTATCCTTCCTTTATCCAAATTTACAATCATAGTCATCAACATATTTTTATCGTTAAATCCCCGCCCTTCCAGTTCTACTTTTCCGGAGAAATCTGAATGCAGCTCCCCCTTCACGATTTGAGCTAAATCTAAATTTTGTACTTCTCCCGAGAATTGATAAGCTTCCGGGCGGTTGGCAAAATTAAGCCACCCATTCCCGGCAAGCGGTGCCTCAAAAATTTTCCCTTTCAGATTTTCAAATTCCAAAAGTTTGTTGCTAAAGGCATACTGGGTTTCCACATTTTCAAATTTTCTGTCCATGAAAATCCCGTTAATTTTAGCTTTTCCGCCGAAGTTTTTGAAATTCCCCTTCCAGGTCCCCTCCACTTTCAGATTACCGGATAAATCCAGTCCGGTTAGCCGGCTTAATTCAGCCAGCGAAACATTGCTTGAGTTTATATTCAAATCAAAATCCAGTTTATCTTTTATTTTGGTTTCACCCTCAACTTTTATTTCAGATTCATCCGTTAAAACCAGAAAATCTTCCAGCTTTAGCTTATCGCCTGAAATTTGAATTTTTCCCTTGGCTCCTTTTAGATTCACATCTTTCTCGGTTTGCTTAATCTTGGCATCCTGAACCACTACATCCCAGGTAGTTTTCTTTTTGGTAACGGACAGGTCAAAATTCAGGGAATCGAATTTTAGGTCAAAGCCTTGACCATCCCTTTGGGACAGAGAATCGGGGTTGGAAACTATCTCAAACAAACCGTCTTTTATCAAAACCTGCTCTACTTTGAAATCGAATAAAAAGGTTTTCTTTATCCCCTTAGCTTGTTTTAACTTGGGTATTAATAAATTTCCCTGCTCATCTTTTTTTAGAGTGATCTTGGGATTTTGAATCTCAACCCGATGTAAAATCCATCTTTTGTTCCATAAATCCGTGGGTTTATAGGAAACTTGTATTCTGGGAATCTCCAAAACTCTGTATTCGAGACCCTTTTCATTATAATCTAAAACTATGTCGGTTATAGTAACACCGTTTAAAAATGAACCGGAGATTTTGCCGACCCTTATATTTACCGGTTTTTGAGCTTCAAAAAAACTCTCCAGGGTTTGGTCTATCTGTCTCTCAACAATTCTGGTTTTGTATAACAAAAGCAGGAAAATCAGAATTAGAGCCACCAAGCTAGAGAAGATTATCAGGGGAATTTTATATCTTTTTTTCATCTATTCTTAAATTCGACTGAAACCAGTCGATTTTTTATTATATGCCAAAAAAAAGTAACGGTCAAGTAAAATCTTCTATAAGATATACGAGGAGTTAAAGTTAGGATTATGGCAAAAAGTCATAGTAGCCACAATTAAATTGAAGTAGTCTCAGGCACAGATACTTGTTAAGTTGCTTGAGAATTTACCCACTTGGCTAATAAATGAAAAAGCAAGGCCAAAAGACCTTGCTTTAGACTGGCTTAAACTCTGGTTAAATTTTTAATCTTCAACTTTGGGCTTTACTTCTTGAGGAGGCTT
>Ga0154874_167_pt1 | contig 19505 bp, 20 predicted proteins | sample Rifle2008BG19ft_FD_105846 | JGI IMG/M metagenome (GOLD analysis project Ga0154874, IMG submission 105846) | candidate division Zixibacteria bacterium RBG_19FT_COMBO_42_43
TGGTACCTAAAACTACTCCTGGACTAAGCACCAATAAATGGGGTTATATCTTAGCTGACCCAGAAACTGGTGCCACCAATATTCCGGGTGTTTTTGCCGGGGGAGATATTGTGACCGGAAGTGCCACGGTAATCTTAGCGGCCGGAGCCGGGAAAAAAGCGGCTGTAGCCATTCACAGTTATTTGGGTAATTTGGAAAAAAGTACAGAACTTTTGAGAGAGAACCAAAAGCAAATTCAAGGTTAAACTTATGGACCAGAAGAAAACTGATGAAATCCTGATAAACGAAACTGAAAATGGGGTGTTGATAATTCTGCCGGAAAGGTGCAAAGGCTGTAATTTCTGCATTGAATTCTGCCCATTGCATGTTTTAGAATCAACCGCAGAACTGAACAACTTAGGATATATTCCTCCTCGACTCAAGCCCAACAGCCGTTGTACCACCTGTGGATTCTGCCAGTGGGTTTGCCCGGATTTTGCAATTTATTGTATCAAAAACAAAACCGTTCCATAAATAATTTTATATGAAAAATAATCATTTGCCTTTATCTCAAAGCCATTTCATCAACGGCAACGAAGCCTGTGCCGAAGCTGCTCTTTTAGCTGGCTGTCGCTTCTTTGCCGGGTATCCGATTACCCCCTCCACTGAAATCGCCGAACATCTGGCAGAAAGATTGCCTGAAGTGGGCGGAATTTTTATCCAGATGGAGGACGAGATTGCTTCCATGAATGCGGTCTTAGGGGCGGTCTGGGGAGGTTTAAAAGGGATGAGTGCTACTTCTGGTCCTGGTTTTTCTCTGATGATGGAAAATATCGGTTTGGCAGTCATGACTGAAACCCCCTGTGTGGTGGTAGATGTCCAAAGAGGAGGACCTTCTACTGGTCTGGCTACTTTGGTAGGTCAAGGGGATATGATGCAAGCCAGATGGGGAAGCCATGGCTCTTATGAAATCATTGCTTTATGTCCATCCTCACCACAAGAGTTTTTCTATCAGACCATTCAAGCTTTTAACCTGTCGGAGAAATTCCGAGTCCCGGTGCTTCTGATGGCAGATGAGATGGTAGGACATATGTCTGAAAAAGTGGTCATTCCACCCATCGAAAAATTAGAGATTTATCCGCGGAGATATACACTCAAACCTCCCGGCGAATATAAGGTCTACCAGAGAGCGGAGAATGGTGTGCCGGAAATGGTTAAAGCCGGAGACGGATACCGAATTCACGTCACCGGGACTACGCATGACGAAAGGGGCTATCCTTTTATGAATGAAGAAACTCAAAAAGAATTGATCCCTCGGTTGGTCGATAAAATTAGAAAAAATCATAAAGAATTAATTGACACCAAAGAATTTTTTACTGAAGATGCCGAAGTGGTTTTAGTCGGCTATGGAATAACTGCCCGAACTTTAAGGTGGGTGGCGCACTTAGCCAGAGAAAAGAATCTGAAAGTGGGAGTGTTGAAATTAAACATAGTTTGGCCCTTTCCGGATGAGGTGGTGCTGAATCTGGCGAAAAAAGTGAAAGCTTTGGTGGTGTGTGAGATCAATATGGGACAGATGGTCAGAGAAGTAGAAAGAGCAGCCAAAGGCTTTTGTGAAGTAAAGTTTATGGGTCATCCGGGTGGGGGGATGCACTCTCCTACTGATATTTTAGAAGCTGTCCAGCAGGTGAAAGCATGAATTTCCAACATCCATACTCAGAACTTTTAAGAACTGACCGGCTGCCCCATATTTGGTGCCCGGGTTGTGGTTTAGGGATTGCCCTAGATTCTTTTTGCATGGCTATAGCTGAGATGAAACTTCCCTTAGATAAGCTGGCTGTCATTTCCGGCATCGGTTGTTCCGGCCGCATCGCCGGCTACTTAAACGTAGATTCTTTTCACACCACCCATGGCCGGGCCATCCCTTTTGCTACCGGATTACATTTAGCCAATCCTGAATTAAACGTAGTGGTCTTCTCTGGAGATGGAGACTTGGTAGGAATTGGCGGAAATCATCTCATCCATGCCGCCCGAAGAAATTTAAATCTGAAAGTGTTCTGCGTGAATAACTTTATTTACGGAATGACCGGAGGCCAGATGGGACCAACCACACCTCCGGGAGCAATTTCTGCTACCTCTCCTTTTGGCAATATTGAATATGCCTTCAACTTACCTCATTTGGCAGCCAGTTGTGGGGCTGTGTATGTAGCCCGTTGGACAGTTTTGGATATTTTAAAATTAAAAAAGTCGATGCAGGAAGCTCTGAACAAAAAAGGTTTCAGCTTCATTGAGATTATCTCCCCCTGTCCCACTCTGTATGGTCGTTTTAACAATCAAAATACCGGAGTGGAGATGATGAGGTATTTTAAAACCCACACGGTTCACAACCCCAAAGCCAATTTATCCGAGATTGAGATTTCTCATGGAGGTCAGATTGTGGTGGGGAAATTTCTGGACATTGAACGGCCGACTTTTATGGAGCTTTATCGCAAAGTGGTCCAGGAGAGAGTTAAAAGAACCTTAGACGAGAAATATGAGGAAAAAGCATATCCTCAGGAGCACACTTAAATGAAAACTGAGATCAGAATTGCAGGCCTGGGTGGTCAGGGGGTAATTTTGGCTGGTTATATTTTAGGCAAAACAGCCACCATTTACCAAAATAAACATGCTACTTTAACCCAGAGTTATGGCCCGGAGTCAAGGGGTTCGGCTTGCTCGGCCTGTGTGATTATCAGCGATGAGGAGATTTTTTATCCGCACTTGACCAATACTGATGTGGGTATCTTTATGTCTCAGGACGGGTACCATAAGTTCAACCGGGAAGCTAAAGATTCAGCCCTCTTATTTTTGGATTCTGATTTAGTTAAACCGGAAGAAAAGGATGCCGGAAAACTGCTCTTTATTCCGGCTACTCAGATAGCCGAAAAATTGGGTAAAAAAATTGTAGCCAATATGGTGATTTTAGGTTTTCTGGCTCGGCATTCCGGGATTGTTACTCTGGAAGCTTTACGAGAAGCGGTAGGATCGATAGTTTCCAAAAAACATTTAGAATTAAATTTGAAGGCCCTATACCAAGGCTATAACTACCAAGTCGAAAAAGTGAGGTGAAATTATGGCTTTATATATAACTGAGGAATGTATCATCTGTGATGCCTGTGTGGTTCCCTGTCCCAATCAAGCCATCTCCCGGGGTCAGCCCTATGTGATTGACCCGGATAAATGCACCGAATGTGTGGGAGCTCACGATGAAAAGCAGTGCGTTAAAGTCTGCCCGGTGGACTGTATTCTCCCGGACCCTAATCGGAGGGAACCCCAGGATGCACTCTTGGCTAAATATCAAAGATTACATCCGGCGTAGATCTCGAGAAAGTCGGACTGAAATTATTTATTTAAGAAAAAGGAGGAGAAATGCTTTACGCTGCAATCGAACATAGGACGATCGAACCAGAAAATGTGGCTGACTTAGGTGCTTTTATGAATATCCTTTTGGAGAAATTGGCTTGCATTAAACAATTGCTGCAAAAGGGTAAAATTAAGTTTCATTATGCTTTTAAACAGGGTCATGGATGTATAACCATTTTTGAGGTGGGAAGCGAAAAAGAATTGAACCAGACTTTAGCGGAAATACCGACTGATGAGACTATGATTAAAAGAGAAATTTTTCAACTGTCCACCTTGGAAGAGGCTATAAACAATATCAGTCGCTATACTATCCAGGTGTAAACTTATGACAGATTTGTTTTAGTTAACGAAATTTGGAAGTATCCAAGCTAGGATTATAGCTGTTTTTAATATAGTTTTTAGCAATAGAGCTGAGCGGTAATTTCCATAAAGGAAATAAGGATGTTGAGACTGTACAAGAAAGATTTATTTTCTTAGATTTTTGAGTAATTTTCTCAATTTTATTTTTTGGGTTCCTCACACGATTCAACAGGCTTTTAGTTCCCTTAGAACTGGAGGAAGATTGGTGATGGTAAGGTGTTCTGCGGCGGATGTTTCCTTAAGCACGGCTCGCATAATGTATCGGGAGATGGAAATTATGGGTTCTTGGGGATGTAGACCAGTGGATTATCCCAAGATAATGGAGTTAGTCAAGATTGGAAAACTTAAAGTGAAAGAATTGGTGACTGATAGATTTAAATTAGAGGAAATCAATGATGCTTTCGAACTTATGCGGAAAGGGGAATTCTTAAGGTCGGTCATAGTGTTTTAAGTTACCATAATTCTATTTCAACTATTAAATCTTACCAGTCAAGGAAACTGAGGGTTTTGACGCAAATATTTTCAAGAATCTTAGTATTAAACTTTATCTAACTAAAAAAAGTGTATCGTATGAGAATTCAAACTTTCTCTATGGTAAACCAAAATGAAGTTCCAATTCAGGAGATTCCCAGCTATAACTTCCAAGTCAATGACAAGCTGCTATATATTGCATGTGCCATATTTGTGCCACTTCTAAGTCAAAACAAACCAAAATGTGATTTTTGGGTTAGTTCAATCTACTTTGGTTTATCTTGACGTATTTAGTTATAAAACATAAACTTAAATTCGAATGAAATGCTAAATCGTTGTCATTTCTTATCTTCCTTTTGGGGCTTTTTTGCTCTGTCACGGCGGTAACACAAGTTCAAGTTCCCTCGGAATCCAATCATATATTAAGTTGCTTTGGAACTGATGGTAAAGAGGGACAAATAAGAGCAGCATCAAATGAAAAGAGGCTAGCTTTCTAACCGGTTCTATAGTGACGACTACAAAGCCTGCAGGAATAGAATCAGTTGACGAATTTCTGAAACAATCGTTCTTTTTGGTCTACCATCAAACTGTACTGTCAAACCTTCTATGATTCCTGTTAAAAACTGTAGCTTTTAAAAGTCTATTCGTATTCCAGTGAGTCTATCCTAAGCTCTTTGCCTGAGACTATCGCCAACGATCCTTTATCACAAGTAGGACAACATTCCAGTATTTTTTCAGCTTCAAATTCATTCAGACAATTAGAACAGCTTAATTTCAGAGGAATTTCGTTAATTACCAATTTGGCAAATGCTATTTTACTATCTTTTTTGACTACTTCAAATCCAAATCGAAGCGCTTCTGCACTTACTCCCGCTAACTTACCCAAGGAGACGGAAATCCTTAGAGCTTTAAGGGGCTGATTGACTTGGGCTAATTTTTGCTCTACTTGCTCAATTAAATTCTGGGCAATTCCTACTTCATGCATATTAACAAATCCGAGGAAGGGGATCTCCAACCGGTAAATCAATTATTCTTTTAGTACCCAGATTGGTCTTCATATACACCAACCCTAAGGGGTTTTCAACGATCCTACCGATAACCGAACTATTCTTGCCCAAAGGATGTTGCTTCAGAAGACTGAGGACGATTTCGACTGACTCTGGTGAGGCAACTATAATGGCTTTTCCTTCGTTGGCCAGATGCAGGGGGTCAAATCCCATCAGTTCGCAGATTCCTTTAACCTCTGGCTGAATAGGTAAGGTCTCTTCGACTATCTCAATACCGAAGTTTCTTCGATTTGCTATTTCGTTTAGGGTTGCAGCAATTCCTCCCCGAGTGGGATCTCGCATAAAACGGATTTTTTCACCCAGGTTCCAAAGTGATTCCAAAAGCCTATATAAAGAGGCGCAGTCGCTTATCAGAGAGGTCTTGACCGGCAGATTCTGTCGAGCCACAAAGACCGCGGCCGCATGGTCTCCAATCGTACCGGTTACAATAATCTGGTCCCCAGGTTTGATCCGTTCTATAGAAAGGGAAGACTTCGTTCTAATTAAACCAAGACCGGTGGTGTTGATAAAAATTTGGTCGGCTGCTCCCTTCTCCACTACTTTCGTATCACCAGCCACTATTTCACAACCGGTTTCACAAGCTACCTTTTGCATTGAGTCTATTATTCTATTCAGAGTAGCCAAGGGTAATCCCTCTTCCAGAATGAATCCACAAGAAATAACCAGAGGCTGTGCTCCTACCACGGCTAGGTCATTAATCGTGCCGGTGACCGCTAACTTTCCTATGTCCCCTCCGGGAAAAAATATCGGTCGCACCACATAAGAATCGGTGGAGAAGGCTAATAGATGGGGGGGGAAAAATATTACTGCTGCATCTTCTAATCTGTCTAAAATACGGTTCCCAAATTTTGGCCTGATCAATTTATCAATCAGCTCTCGAGTCAGTTTCCCACCACTTCCGTGAGCTAACTTTATTACTTCTTTTTCTTTCAATTCAGCTCCCCATCTAGGGGTGGACTGGACTTTCATTTTCGATTTCTCTGGCTTGGTATAAAAAGTGAGTCCCACAGGTCCCTTCAGAAGAGACCATACAAGGACCTACCGGATGTTCCGGATTACAGGTATCTCCAAAAAGAGAACATTCTTCTGGTTCCTTTAAGCCTGTAATCACAGCCCCGCATATACAACCCTTGTGCTGGATGGGTTTGCCAATCTGGGCCGGGTAAACTAAGTCAGCATCCCAGTTCGAGAATTCCTCTCGAATTGACAGACCAGAGTTAGCAATTATACCCAGACCGCGCCATTCAGAATCGCTGCTGGTAAACACTCTTTCCAGCACTGCTAAAGCCTCCTGATTCCCTTCTGGTGAGACCGCCCTTCTGTATTGAACTTCTATTTCACATCTCCCCTCTACTATCTGTTTATACAGGAGGCAGATTGACTCTAATATATCCCCAGGCTCGAAACCGGATATCACCCCCCGCAAGTTACAATCCTGGGCTAGAAATTCATAAGGATTTTTTCCAATTATACAGCTTACATGACCGGGTAATATTAGGCCTTGCAGATTTAGAAAAGGGTTGTTGGCGATTTTTTCTAAGGCTTGCGGTATAGTCTTGTGCCCACAAAGAACCATAAAGTTGGAAAGGTTGTGCTCTTTGGCTTTCAGGATGGCGGAAGCAACCAAAGGTGCGGTGGTCTCAAAACCTACTCCCAAAAACACTACTCTTTCCTCCGGGTTTCTCTTAGCCAATTCTAAGGCTTCTAACGGAGAATAAGTTAATTGCACCTTTCCTCCCTTGGTCTTGGCCTCAGCCAAAGAAGAGTAAGAGCCAGGGACTTTGAACATGTCTCCGAAAGTGGCTACTATAGTATGAGATTGTAAGGCGTACCAAATGGCTTTGTCCACCAATTCATTCGGGGTTACACAGACCGGGCAGCCCGGTCCGGAGATAAGCCTAGTTTTATGGCACAGAATCTGTTTAATCCCGGAGCGATAAATGGCCACTGTGTGAGTTCCACAAACTTCCATCAGATTCACCGGTTCTGGCAGTCTATGGCACAAGGATTTTACGCAAAATATCAAAGCCTTGATTTTCTCTTTTTCTGGTTCATTCATTTTTCATCAATCTCCAGTATCTGCTTGAAAAGCTCCAAAGTGGATTCACCTTCTTCGGCAGATAGTTTTTGAATGGCAAAGCCGGCGTGGATGATCACATAATCACCAATCTTCACTCCTGGTACTAAAGAGAGATTGATTTTCAGAAGCAGCTGGTTGACATCTAACCAGCCCCATTCTCCTTCAATTTTTTTGACTTTGGCTGGAACTCCTAAGCACATAGATTCTCCCTTTGATTGGCAATTATAGCTTGCCCAACAGACAGACCACCATCGTTGATGGGTATCCAAGAGTTAAAATAAACTTCGAAACCCAAACTGCTCAACCGGCCATAACACCCTTCTAACAAAATTCGATTCATAAAACAACCACCTGACAGACAGACTCGGTTCAGGTCGTATTCTTTTTTTATCTTGAGGCAGACCGAGCTGACCATTTCAATTATGGTGGTATGGAACTTATCTGCCATCTCTGATGGAGAAACTCCATCTTGTAAATCCTGGATTATTCCTTTTAGAGTAAGCCCTAGGTCAATTTTCCCTGGGCTTTCCTTGAAATCTAAAATATAAGGATAGCTTTCAACCCTATCTCCGTTAGCCAACATTTCCAGGGCAACAGCCGCTTCGCCTTCATAAGTAATCTCGGCCCGGTAGTTTAGCACCAGGCTAACCGCATCAAAGATTCGTCCCAGACTAGAACACAGGGGGGAATTCAAGCCAGACTGCAACATCTGAACCACCATTTTGGTCTTAGCAATCCCTAATTTTGAGATCAAAGGTAAATTTAAGTTATACATTTCTTCTCCAAACACATCCCACAGAAAAGAGACACTCATTTGAGCAGGCCTTAAGATAGCTGCTTCTCCGCCTGGCAAGGGAAGATATTTCAAGTGAGCTACTCTTTGGAAATATTTGCTATCCCCCACCAAAAATTCTCCTCCCCAGATTCTCCCATCCCAGCCTAATCCGGTCCCGTCGAAGGCTACACCTATAACAGGTTCAGACAGACCGTGTTCTGCCATACAGGAAGCAATGTGAGCTTCATGATGTTGCACTCCTATTTTTTTGACTCCCTCCAAGTTTTGGACAAATTTAGTGGCTAGATATTCTGGGTGTAAGTCAAAGGCTGCAATCTCTGGTTTGATTTCAAATAACTTTTGAAAGTACCTGTAAGTATCCTGATAGGCTTGGTAGCTTTCCAGATTTTCCAGGTCCCCTATGTGGGGACTGATAAAAATATCGTTCTCCCTGGCTAAGCCGAAGGTATTCTTGAAGTGTCCACCAGCAGCAAAGATAGGGACCTTGAACTTTTCTTTAACCATCAAAGGCTTGGGGGCAAAACCTCTGGACCTACGCCAGGCCACTGGCTTATCTAAGATTACACTTACCACAGAATCATCGCAAAATCTTTCAATTTTCCGATTGTGAGTTAGAATTCCATCCGCTAGTCCTGCAACTTTTTTTAGGACTTGTTCATCCCGATATAAAATCGGCTCTTCGGAATTATTGGCTGAAGTCATAACCAAAATCATATCCGATTTTTTCAGAAGAAGATGATGCAAGGGGGTATAAGGAAGCATTACCCCCAGATACTGTAAATTCGGAGCCACCTCGCCCACGATGGGACAGTTCTTTTTTCTGCGAAGTAGAACTATTGGTCTTTCACTGGATTGTAATATTTGCAATTCAGTTGGTGTAACTTCACAACTGTTTTGAATCGTCTCACAATCTTTAGCCATTATGGCAAATGGCTTGGCAGTTCTTTTTTTTCTTTCCCTCAGTCTTTTAACAGCCTGGGGATTTTTGGCATCACAAGCTAAGTGAAACCCACCAATCCCTTTGACTGCGATAATTTCTCCTCGCTTTAATCGTGCTATGGTTTCTTCCAGAGGAAGTAGAAAAGACTCTTCCCGGTTTAAAGAGACAAAACCCAAATTTGGACCGCACCTTGGACAGGCATTGGGCTGAGCGTGAAACCTTCGGTTATTAGGATTTTCATACTCACTCTGACATTCTGGACACATTTTGAAATCAGCCATGGAGGTGTAAGGACGGTCATAGGGCAAATCCCGAATTATGGTATAGCGAGGGCCGCAGTTAGTGCAGTTGGTAAAAGGATACTCATATCTTTTATCTTTAAAGTCGAAAATTTCCCGTTCACAGTCTGGACAGGTGGCAATATCAGCCGGAACATGTAATTTTAACTCTTGTTTGCCTGCACTTTTCTGAATCTGGAAATCACCGCAGTATTGAAGCGGAAGAATCTCTCTATTTACTTCAGTAATAGTTGAGGCTGGTGGTTTTTCACTCTTTAGCTGAACCAGGAATTTTTCCAGAGTCTCGGACTTTCCTTCCAGGTCGATTATCACACCAGTTGAATTGTTATAGACTCTTCCAGTAAGCCCTAATTTTTTAGCCAGCCGGAATACAAAGGGCCTGAAGCCCACACCTTGCACCGTGCCTTTGACCAAAAGTCTCCAGTGCTGACTCTCATCCAAGCCAGCTTTCACATCTGGAACTGTTGTGTAAGCAGAATTAAATATTTTGGTCTCAGACATTTTTTACTTTTCCTTCTATATATATTTCTTCATCTATACTTAACCAAGATTTGACCTGCTCAATTATCATTTGGACAACTTTGGGAATGGAAGCTTCGACCTCGGGGGTACATTTTTCCGAAAAAGTGGAATAATCCTGAACTTCCACGGCAAAAATTAAAATTTCTTTAGGCCTGGGAATCCCCAACTGATCTGCTAAAGCTAGGGTTCCAGACAAGGAGAGATTATGAAAATTTCTTAGGTAAGGATGATTTGTTAAATCTTTAGTTTTGATAACTGAAATGGTTCCGGGTGGATTTTTTTGCCAATTAATTGAGTCAACAATGATAACTTTTTCAAATCCTGTAATTGTATCTATGAATCCGAATCCAGCTAAAGAGGATTCCTGGTATTCTACTTGTGGATGTATAAAAAGAGAGGAGGCCTGTCGAACTGCATAAATTCCTACTCCATCGTCAGAGAGAATAGGGTTACCCAAACCCAGAACCAAGATTTTCTCTTTCTGTTTTAACACAAACTCCTCTCATTTTAGAACCGCTCAACTTTGTCTAAGACTTCACCGTCCGGTGACAGGATTCTCACTTCCAAAGGCATTTCTCCGGGCAGTGAATGGGTAGCGCAGGCAAAACATGGGTCGTAAGCCCGGAAAGCCATTTCGATTTTGTTCAACACCCCTTCTGTAATCTGGACACCTCTTTTAATCAGCCCTTGGGCCGCCTTTTTGATTGACATGGAAATAGCCGCGTGATTATTAGTGGTACCGACTATTAAGTTAACTTTTTGCACAATCCCTTTTTCATCAGTGATGTAATGGTGATATAAAGTACCCCTAGGGGCTTCTACACAACCGACTCCTTCATCTGGAGTGGCAGTTGGTATAACTCGGATTTCCCTTCCAGTGATTTGGGGATCAACTACAAGCTCTAACGCCCTTTCAGCGGCGTACATTAGTTCAATCACCCTAGCCCAGTGGGTAGCCAATGTGGCATGAACTGGTTTCCCACCCAAGGTTTTGTAGAATCTTTCATATTCGGCCTGAGCTAAGGGAGTGGCCATTCCATCCGCGGCATTTAATCTGGATAAAGGAGTAGCCCGGTAGACACCCGAATCCTGACCATCCACAAATCCTTTCCAGCCCAGTTTTTTCAGGTAGGGAAATTTTAAGTAAGTCCAGCTCTCCACATGTTCGGCTAAAACCTGCTGATAATCTTGGGCATCGAATTTGATAAATTCTTTACCCAGAGTGTCTATTACCCTGATTTTTCCCTCATAGAAATTGACTCTATTTTTCTCATCCACAGTCCCCATCGAGTAGGTCTTGTGCGTATAGGTATTCCCCAAGATTAAATCTACATAAGCCTTGTTGGCTAGCACAACATCTTCAAATATTTTTAAGGTGAACTTGGCAAACTCCACCATCTCCTTAGCGTAACCTTCAATTTTCGCTCTTTCCTCTTCGTTAATCCCTTTTGACACTCCACCCGGTAAAGAGGTTACCGGATGTATGGCTTTGCCTCCTAAGATGGTCAGAATCTCATGAGCCATAGAACGGAGATGGATTACTTTTTTGCCAACATCCAAGCCTACTTTCCGAATTACACCCAGAATGTTTCTCTCTGCCGCTGGAGCTTCGGGTCCGACCACAAAGTCCGGTCCTCCTAAGGCATAAAAATGAACCGTGTGGTCTGCTACATAAAAAACAGCATATAAAAGCTCTCTTAATTTCTTGGCCGTAGGAGGTATTTGCACATGATACACCGCATCGCAAGCCTTGGCTGAAGCCATGTGATGGGCTTCCGGGCAGACCCCGCATATGCGGGTCAATATCCGAGGTAGTTCCTCTACTGGTCGACCTTCACAAAATTTTTCGAACCCTCTTAGCTCTGGAACCAGAAAATAGCAGTTAGCTACCTCACCCTGTTCATCCAGGAAAATATCAATTTTACCATGCCCTTCTAAGCGAGTGATAGGATCAATAGATATCTTTTTCATTTTCGATTCCTCCCCAACATAGAGCCAGCCAGACTGAATCTATAAAAAGTTCCCACTGGATCGGCTACGGAATTTACAATCTGCTCTATTTCATCTGGATCCTGGGAATCTATCACTGAACTTAAAGCAGCCATCATCTTGGCTCCCTGGTCAGGTGACTCCGGTGCAGCACCATAACAACCCCGGCAGGGAATCCCCACTTTGACACACAGGCCACCACAGCCAGAGCGGGTTGCTGGGCCACAGCAGACTATCCCCTGGTCTAAAAGACACTGTGTCTCGTTAGGTATAATTTCATGGGGACGGTAAAATCTTTTGATCTTTTTTTCTTCTCTAGTCCGGGGACATTCATCACAGCAAGTTTTCAGACCAGCACCCAGAACGGACCCCTGGGGTGGAAGTGCTTTCCCCTGTATAATGTGTTCCAAAACAGCCCAGATCTGATGCGGTTGAGGCGGACAGCCAGGGATAGTGTAATCTACTGGCACCACGGCCGAAAGAGGAACCAGTTTCTCCTGAAATTCAGGAATCTCTAACTCTCCTTCAGGTACCTTGGTTACGGGCTGAGGATATACGCCATCTGAGTTTTCTGTAGTAGGTGTCTCTTTGTAGACTCTTTTGAAAAGACTGTCTTTGCTGTACAAATTAGCTAGTCCAGGGATACACCCTTCGTGAGCACAAGAGCCAAAGGCTACCAAAACTTGGGATTTCTCTCTTAGAAGCTCAGCCATTTTTTTGTTTTCTGAAGTGCGGATACCTCCGTTGAAAAGACAGAGGTCAATGGATTTATCCGGCATAGCTTGGACATCCTTATACTTGGGGTCCATGACACAGGGCCAGAAGACAATCTCAAAATTAGCATCTACTTCTAATATTTTTTCCTCTATATCCAAGACTGCAATTTCACAGCCACCACAGCTGGCGGCCCAGTATAAAGCTAATTTTGGCTTACTCATATATATCCTCTTTAGGCATTTATCATTTCTTTATTCCGTTGATTGAGGGGTCCTAGCGCTCTGATAGTTTCAGTCATTTCGTCTACTACTTTAGCGTATTTATCTCCTTCTGAAGCAGAAATCCATTCGATTCTGAGGCGCTGTGGGTCAATCCCCTGCTCTTTCAGCATCCTTTTTAAAAACACCGAGCGCCGTAAGGCCTTATAATTGCCTTCTGCATAGTGACAGTCCCCGGGATGACATCCCCCTATCAGAACTCCATCTGCACCACAGGCAAAGGCTTTTAAGATAAAAGTTGGGTCTACTCTGCCGGTACACATCACCCGGATAGATCTGACATTAGGTGCCATTTTCATACGGGAGACCCCGGCTAAGTCCGCACCTGAATAAGCACACCAGTTACACAAAAATCCGACTATTTTGGGTTCGAATTCGTTCATGCTAAGACCCCTTCGATTTCTGCGTAGATTTGCTGGTCGGTGAATCCTTTGCCAGTTATAGCACTGGCCGGGCAGGTGGCCACACAAGTGCCACACCCTTTGCACAGAGCATCATTGATTATGGAAATCTTTTTCTGTTCATCAAACGAGATTGCAAAATAGGGACAGACCGAGTTACACATTCGACAGCCGGAACAGAGCTCCTCTTTAATCTGGGCTCTGATCGGGTCTATCTCCACCTCCCCTTTCTGGGCAGTAGCCAGAATTCTGGCTGCTGCTGAAGAGGCTTGAGCCACAGTATCCGGAATATCTTTCGGACCTTGACAACAACCGGCGATATACACTCCGTCGGTCATGGTAGAAGTGGGGTCCAATTTGGGATGCCGCTCCAGGAAAAATCCATCCGGCGAGAGTGAAATAGAAAAAAGCTGTCTGACTTTAGCTGTATCCTGACGCGGTTCCAAAGCACTGCACAAGACCACCATATCTACTGGAATTTCTCTGAATTTCCCAATCAAAGTATCTTCGCAGCGCACTATCAAATGCCCTTCTTCTTTATTAGACCAACCAGACTCTACCACCTCAGCCACCTTTCCTCGGATGACATTAGTCCCCTCTAACAAAACCCTTTTATAGAACTCCTCAAATCCTTTCCCATAAGCCCGCATGTCTATGTAAAACTGATAAACTTCAGCTTTAGTACGGTCTTTAACTAAGTGAGCAAATTTCAGAGCATACATACAACAAACCCTGGAACAGTACTTGTGGTAATTTTCGTCTCTGGAACCGACGCAGTGAATGACAGCTACAGCCCGGGGCGGTTGGCCATTTTTGCACAGAATTTTCCCACCTGTTCCCCCAGTAGCAGATAACATCCGCTCAAATTCTATGCCAGAAAGAACATTGTCCAATTTACCATATCCATATTGAGACATCACCCGGGCATCAAACACATCATAGCCAGTAGACAAAAGTATCTGGCCTACTTTGATCTGTTGCACCCTGTCCTGCATTTCGTGGTCAATAGCTTCCGGGTCACAAACCTTGACGCACTCCAAGCATTCTACACATACTCCGCAATTAAGACATCTGGTAGCTTCTCGGACCGCTTCCTCTTCGGAGAACCCTATCTCCACTTCTGAAAAATCGCGATTTCTGATTTTGGGATCTAACTTGGACATCTCCACTCGCTTTTGTTTAGGTAGATCTTTAAACATGGGGGAATAGCGGTGGGGTCGGAAAGTTTCTCCACGTGGGACAATGGGCTTAGGCATATGGGTTTTGAAATCAACCAAGGGCTGGCCGTTTAGATACTTGTCAATCGATTCAGCTGCCCTTCTTCCCAGCCCCATGGAAGCTATAACGGTTGAGGGACCTAAAACCACATCTCCCCCAGCAAAGACCCCCTCCTGATTAGTAACTAAACTATCCTGGTCAACTTGCAGGGTACCCCAGGGAGTCAGTGCTAAATGAGGGACACCTTTTTCATCTGCCAGCACTTCTATTTCCGGCTTTTGGCTGATGGCCACGATGATATTATCAAATTCTAACTGATGTTCTGAGCCGGAAATCGAAATCGGTCTGCGCCGGCCAGAGGCATCAGGCTCCCCTAGCTGCATGTTTACACAGGTCATTTGGAGACTCCGGTGAGCTTTAGCAATCTTAATAGGAGCGATTAAATAATGAATAGCAACCCCTTCTGCTTCAGTGTCTTCTATTTCGTAAGGGGAGGCCGGCATCTCAGATCTGGTCCGTCGATAATGAATGACTACCCTTTCTGCTCCCAGTCTCAGAGCTGTACGAGCAGCATCCAAAGCGGTGTTTCCTCCTCCGATGACAGCCACCTTTTTACCCAGAGCAGTCCTTACTCCCAGATTAAATCTTCTCAAAAAATCTACTCCGGAATACACTCCTTCAGTATTTTCACCAGGAATCTCTATTTTCACTCCACTCTGAGCCCCAATAGCCAAAAAGATTGCTTTAAATCCCTGTTGCTTGAGTTGTTCTAGACTGAAGGACTTGCCTAAAGTCACATTGGTTCTAAAATCAATCCCTAAGTCTCTTAAATAGCTGATCTCTTCCCTCAAGAGGTGCCGTGGCAAACGGTAAGCCGGGATTCCCAAACCTAATAACCCACCCAAAAGCGAGGAGCGCTCGTAGACTGTAACTTGGTAGCCCTTGACGGCCAAATCATGGGCACAGGTCAGCCCGGCCGGTCCAGAACCTATTATGGCAACTTTTTCCTCTCTTCTTTCTATTTTAGGAGGAACCAACTCAATGTTGCGCTGTCTAGCCCAATCCAAAGCAAATCTCTTGAGATGTTGGATAGCGATGGGCTGGTCTACGTATCCCCGGTTACATTCGGTTTCACAGGGGTGGTAGCAAACTCTTCCACAGACCGCTGGCAAGGGATTGCGCAAGCGGATTAATTGGGCCGCCTCTTTGAACTTGCGGTCTCTGATTAAAGCCACATAGCCAGCTGCTTCCTGCCGAATTGGACAGGCTTCGATACAGGGCGGAGTTTCCTCCTTGTCGATGACATAAGTGTTAGGTACCGCTTGCGGAAAGAGTTTATAAATGGCGGTTTTCTTCCCTAATAGGCCCTCAAACCAGTTGGGTACTTCAACTGGGCAAGCTTTTACACAAGCCCCGCAGGAAGTGCAAGCATCAGTTACATAGCGAGCCTTGGTCCTGACCGTAACTGTGAAGTTCCCGATAAACCCCTCTACTTTTTCTACCTCAGAGAGGGTCATCAGGTTGATATTTTTGCGGTGCCCCACCGAGACCATTTTGGGAGTTAGTATACAGGCCGCGCAGTCCAGGGTGGGAAAAGTTTTATCAAATTGAGCCATGCGGCCACCGATGGTGGATTCTCTTTCCACCAAATAAACCTGGTTTCCGGACTCGGCAATCTCTAAGGCCGCTTGAATCCCCCCGATTCCTGCTCCCACAATCATAGTATGGGGGTTGATCTTAACATGGGAGATCTCTAATGCTTCCTGCCAAGCCACTCTTCTTACGGCCGCATTTACGATAGCCTTTGCCTTTTCAGTGGCTTGGGCTCTGTCATCATGAATCCAAGAGCATTGTTCTCTGATGTTAGCCATCTGGAACAGATAGCGGTTCAGTCCCGCCTCTTCACAGGCTTTACGGAAAGTAAGCTCGTGCATCTGCGGGGAACAAGCTGCCACCACCACCCCATTCAAGCCCTTTCTCTTGATATACCTCTGCAACATCAGTTGACCTGGTTGAGAGCACATAAACAAATTGTTTGTGGAATACTCAACGTTCGGCTGCTGGGCCATAAACTGGGTTACCTCCTCCACATCCACAGTGGCTGCAATATTAGTCCCACAATGGCAGATGAAAACTCCTATTTTTTGATTCATACCGCCTCTAATGTTTTGCTTAGTTTCTCTTTGGAAATATTGATTAAGTTGTATTTCAACCCCAGCTCCTCTTCTGTGGCTCCTAATACCCAACCCAAAAGTTGAGTGAAATACCAGATCGGTATTCTGAAATTAGTTTTGAACCTCTTGTTGATTTTTTTTTGATAAGCCTCAAGGTTGATATGACACATGGGACAGGTTGTAATAATCACCTCAGCCTGGTTTTCATAGGCGCATTCTAAAATCTCTTTAGTAAGCTTAAGGCCTACCTCCGGGAAGGTCGACATAAGCATTCCACCACAGCAACGTACTTTCACAGGGAAGTAAACTATTTTTCCACCCAGTTCACTGAACAGGTCATCCATAGTAGTTGGGAATTCCCGGTCATCAAACCCTCTTTCAGGTCTTACCAACTGACAGCCATAATAAGGAGCAATCCTTAAACCGTTTAAATCTCTTTTGGCAAAGATTTTTATTACCTCAACCCCCACATCATTTACCAGAACATCCAGAGGATGTCTTACGGTAGTATTCCCATTATATTCCAGCTCTCCAGCTTTGAGGGCCTGATTAACCAGCTCTTTTAAAGCTGGCTGGGCTTTCAGATAGCGATTGGTCTTGGTCAAAATTGTAAAACAGGAACTGCAGGGAGCTATCACTTCACCACCCATTTTTTCTGCCAAAGCCAAATTTCTAGCTGATATAGAAAAAGCCACAGTCTCTTTGACTGACATATATGCTGTAGCTCCACAGCAGTTCCAGTCTGGGATTTCATGCAGTTCCTGACCCAAGAGTCTAAGGACAGTTTTCAGTGAGACGTCGTAGGCTTGGGCCTGAGATTCCAGACTACAGCCAGGATAATATAAATATTTCATGCCTGATTCCCTCCCGCTGCAACTTTTTCTTCTACCTCGGTTGTTGCTGCATAACCTACGGTCCCTAAGAATTCAGAAGTTTCCCTTGAAACCGGTACCGGCTCCCTTTGAGCGCTGGCTATGATTTTGTGGATTTGGTCCAGTCCTTTAATCCGGCTAGGCCTAAAAGACAAGCGACCGTGAATAAAAAGCTTCCAGGCTAAGGGAGCCATTTGCCAGAATTTTTTCAGCCCGGTTCTAAAATTAAAACGCCTAATCAAGCCCAACTCATAATTCCGCCCATACTTGTTCACCATTTTCACAAATTGCTCTGACAGATGGTAGACCGGAAACCGGGAGGGGAATATTCCTTTCTCGATAGCTATTCTCTTTAAAGCGTACAGAATGTCGGTAATTTTAATGCCAGCTGGACATCGAGTAGTACAGACATAGCAAGAAGCGCAAACCCAGATAGTGCGTGATCTCAAGATTGCCTCAATGTCCCCAGCTCTGAAAAGTGCCATTACCCCCCGAGGAGAAATATCCATAGCATAGCTGACCGGGCAGGAGCCGGTACAGGTACCACATTGAATACAGGCTTTTATTTTGTCACCCCCGGGGATAACCTCTAACTGGGATAGAAAGGCACCCCTTAATTCTCTTTCTGACTTAGACCATACACCCGGTTGGTTCATCTCCAGCGCCATCTTTTCTCCTGCCATTTAAAACCTTTCTCATCAGATTTATCCACAAAATTAGTGCCAAAAATTAAGCCCACTTCTAAAAATTATGACATAGGCAACTAGTTATATTGCAAAAAGTTAGATAAATAAATTTAAATGCTTTTTATTCATCATATTTGATAAATGGACAATCTGTCACTTTGTGATATTTTTCACAAAACAAGGTAGACATTTCTTCCTCACTAAATTATCACTGTTATTATCTCCTGCGCATCCGTTGTTCTGGTTTCCAGGGTTCTTCACCACAGGAGAAATAATTGGGATAACGGTGGCATAACTCACTTTCTGCCTGCAAACGCATTTGATGGGAGTATTCCATATCAGCTAAGAAGCGGAACATTTTCTTACCTGAGAGTTCCGGAGTTTGCTCGGCTGCATCCAGATAAAAATCCCGGGATTTTCTCTCTTCATCTATAGCCAGTTGTAGTACCTCAGCTAAAGACTTGTTAGCTATTTTCCCCTTGGTGCTAAAAATAACCGGTAAAACCGATGGCGGAAGTTTCAGCTTTACCTGTGGGAACAAACGATTATACATATCTTCTAAAATCTTTTGGTGCTGTTTTTCTTCTTTTAGTAACTGTTTGAAGCGACCAGCGACCGTTGCGGAAGCAGTCATCTGCCCCAATTCTTCATACAAATCTTGCGCATCCATTTCTGAGCGTATGGCTATTCCTAATGCTTCCAGAGAAGTTAAGTGTTTACTTTTCACCTTATGGTTCCCCTATCCAATTCATCTTGTATTCGCTATCGGTTATTCGCCTACGCTTGTGAATAAATTCACAATCAATATACGCTAGCTGGAAAGGTTCGTCAAGAAAAAAATAAGGTTTTTTATAACTTCTTAATTGAAAAGAGTTTACCATATCAATGGAAGCCTAAAACCAATCTGATTAAAAGAGAATTAAGTGAATTATTTCATAAGATATAGGGCATAATAAATCCGGAACAATGAACCAGTTTCCAGATTTTTATAGTATTCTTGAAGTTGGCTTAGGTGATTAAAAAAATAAAGTTTTAGAACGAAATAGTGAAGCTATAAAGGCCAGGAAGTTAAGGACCAACATCCCATAGAAAGGGCTTTCCTACCCTCTCTATAAGTCTTTTAAACCTCCTTGCTTAACAACTCCTTCAAGTTTGGGCCCTGGCGAAAATATCTTTTAAGGATTCGTAAAACCTAATTTCAGAGCTATTTTTGTAGTTCATCTTATCCCTCTAATTATATTTCTTTTATCTTTA